>Ga0213865_10000062_pt1 | contig 62208 bp, 55 predicted proteins | sample PICome_6_FD_160100 | JGI IMG/M metagenome (GOLD analysis project Ga0213865, IMG submission 160100) | Coastal seawater microbial communities near Pivers Island, North Carolina, United States - PICO282 | ecosystem: Environmental > Aquatic > Marine > Coastal | place: USA: North Carolina...
CGAGCCTAGCGAGCACGTCCTGTGGGAGTGGCATAGGTTGTTCCGGAAGCCCCATACACATAGAAGGTTCGTTTTGCATGCTTCTAAATGGGACATCCCGCTCGATTACGGGCGATTTGGTATAGAATAGGGAAACAAATCGAGTAATACCTTGCAGAAATCGGGAATTAATTTCCGAATAAAAGTAAAAAATTGCCTTCAAAATATTGATGCCTTCAAATAGGTAGAGCAGTCGGCCGGCAACCAAGGAGGAACAAAAATGTCGCAATCTAAACCACGATTTTCATCGCACTCAAAGAGAGCAAAGTCTGCACGTTCACTAACCTGTGGACAAGTGATGAATACACCACAAATTATCGGAAGGGATGCATCGGTTGCAGATGCATTGGACATGATTACGACTAGAGAATGGGACCACATTTTCATAGTAAACTCAGAAAGAGTACCAATCGGCAGAATCCACGCAGTTGATATTTTGAAACTCGTCGCAAGAAAGACTGTCAATCGAGATATCGCGTGGATGCACGGCATTCCTGCAAGACAATTGGTCACTCAGGAAACAATGACAATGCAGGAAAGTACTCCACTACTAAAGGCAGCTGCGCTCATGCTAGCACACGATTTGAACCAACTCGCAGTGACAAACAAGCAGGGGCAAATCGTGGGAACTGTATCCCATAGTGTCGTCGCTAGAACTCTTCCTAGATTCATTCTTTGAGCAAGGTTCAACAACGAATTGACAGTGGAAGTTTCATGCCGACTTCGCCAAGGTTGTGGCCAAATCCACCTGGCAATTCCCCTTTACCTCTACCAGCAGGACCGATGTTTTATTCGGGCAGAGAATTGAATGAATTGACATTCCCTCAGATGCCTACTCAAGACAAGATTGACTTAGCAGGATTGAAGGAATATGTTGGCAATTTTACTCTAGAAAATGGGCAGAAATTATCCCAAGCCATCGACTTGGAAAAACGAAGGCCGCTCTTGATTGCCGGAGAGTTAGCAAATCCATACCGCCTTTGTGACATAATGGCACCAGATATGCCGATTATTCCAGTCAGGCTTGAAGGAGTATGCAGAACCTGGGCTGACAACCTAGACTCTAGAGATGTACAGCCGGGAATTCACCATGTTACTCTTGCTAGATCACCGGGATGGTGGGAGCGTTCATTCATCACCTTACTCGAACTTCCTGACATGAAGAAGTTGGTAGCATGGTTGGATGGTGCTAATGCTAACACTTGGTCACCAAAGCGACTCGCTGAAGGAATTATTCGATTAGAAAGCGACATGGAATTGATGACACCAAACTTAGAGGATATTTCCTGGGACGGCATTGACGAGAAAGTCACTGTAGAGATACCTGCACCTAACGGACCTGAACTTGACCTGTCCACAATTATGATTCCAATCAACATACGAACTGGCTGCTATAACAGCAGAGGAAGAGTCGCTCGATGCGCACACTATCCACAAACGGAATTCCATGAGAAGTTATTCAGAAGAGGTTCGTCTTTCAAATGGGACCAAATACTGAACTTCCTTTGATACTGTAAATCCGGGATTCTGATTAAATATCTCAGCACCTCATTAGGCGCTAAACAAGAAGAGTGTTTGATATGAAATCGAATGATAGCAAGTCTCGAAATTTCAAAACCAATTCCAAAGCCATGCGCCAGTGGAAAGAGAAGTATTACGATAGTGAAAATTCAGCGGGGGAAAGCAAAAACGACTCTGGAAAGACGCAAAATGAGCGCAAACAAGAGGCGGAAATTAAGCCCACTCTTCCAGAGAGTAATTTACAGCACATTGCCATGAATAAGGTATTCATTGCGGCGGCTTTCCTTGGGAGCATTTTGATGGTTCTTGGATATTCTTGGGGCCCAGAGGGTTGTGAGGACAGTACCATTTTTGAGGGCGTTGGAAAAATCCTGATTTTCATGAGTTTGGTTGGCGCAGCTGTCAATATATTCATCCTATTCGTGTCGTTTTCGGATAAGGATTTTGATTCTGCAGTAGTACTTGGATGGGGGTTTCTACACGCGTTGTGTTGGTTTGTGGCAGCAACGATCGCTAGTGATGCATTGCTTAGTGATGCCTGGTGTGGTGGAAGAGGGCCGTCATACGACATTGGGGCTGGATTCTGATCAATTTGTAAATTGGAACAAAAATTGCCACATTAATTGGTAAGTTTCGATACCAGCAACCTCTTCTGGCCAGCTATGTCCTCCGAACTCTAAGCCATAGTGTTCAACTAACACACTAGATGAACACTGACTGTGAACAATGTGTTCCACATCTAGATGGTAATGCGAATTTTCATCTTGACAATTCGATTTGTCAGCCCAGTAGTCAATCATTCCAGGGATATTACTCATGGTCCCAACCCCTTCATGTTCGCCATCTTTCCAATCCCAGTCATCGTCATAATCTATGAGCAGATCCAGTTTACCGTGTATGTGCATCACCCCCATACTGCCGTACAGGTTACAGTTTTCGGGACTTACTGGCATCGTACCTGCGAATGATGCGACTGCTGCAAATTTGGCGTTCAGTTGGCATGCAATTTCGTAAGTGAACATCGAACCTAATGAATAACCAACTGCATACAGCCTTTCTTCATCTACACAGTAGGATTTTGAGAGCTCGTCTACTATTGCCTCTGAGAAAATATTGTCATCTCGCGATGTTGCAGCAGAGTTAAGGAACCACTCACCCTCTGATTCTGTTCTATCTTCTTCTGCAATGACGTACGCCATAATGAATTTCTCTTGCTCTGCTAGAGCGTCGAATTCATCTTGTTGCGGGAAATCTTCCTCTGCGCCACCACCGCCATGGAAAGCCAAGACGATTGGTAATTTTGTTCCGATTTCTGAAGTTGGAACTGTTAGACGGAAATATCTGTCAACCCCGTGTGCTTGTATTGTGGTCATTGACTGCAGAATTGATTCTGACGGCATAGAACATGGATTGTCAACTTCAATCAATTCTTCGGCCTCGATTTTTTCCTTTACAGCAACTTGTTCCTCAATGCAACCTGCCAATGGCAGGGCCAGAAAAATCGTCACAGCGAGGAAGACCGTTACAGGCTTGCTCATGTTATTACGAAAACCTAGATTGTTAATAATATTACTTTCGCGTGTACTGAATTGCCGGGCCCCCGGGGCTTCCCCACTTTGGCTCAATATAGTGCGCAGTGCTATTACTATACATGAATGGAATGGGCTCACAAAAAAGTGCAAGGCTTGAGCGTCTAAAGATGGAGATTACAGAATATGTATCTCGAAATCCTGGATGCTCTGCAGCTGATATCGTAGATCATCTCTCAAATACACTGAGGATGAGGAATCATGGACTAACCTCACGTAAGGTTGGGTTCTTTATTCCAAGATACCTAAAGAACATCGTTGGATTCAAACTTGACCGTTCAACCGGCAAGAGAATCTACAGCGTATCCTGAAAAGGTCAAATCGCTGCTAGTATTGGCTCACCTCGATGAGCGCCCCTGAAGCAGAGGAATTGTGGCCGTCTCTTGATGAGTCGATTGGCAGGCAGCCGTGCTTTCCCAGTGGCCCCGTTTGGTCTGTATTGCCAACCTTAAAGGGTCAGATGAGTGATATGCTTGCATATGTCGGTGAAAAGGGAAGGGACGGCGTAAGTATCGATTCTTCAAAGGGTCCTGTACACATTCATGAAAGTGCTACTGTCGAGCCTTCAGTACACATCATTGGGCCTTCTTACATAGGTCCATGCGCAGTAATTCGCCATGGCGCATACATTAGAGAATTTTCTTGGATCTGTGGTGGAGCGCTTGTCGGACACGCTAGTGAAACAAAGCACAGTATTCTTCTTCCAGGAGCAAAAGCACCTCACTTCAACTATGTCGGAGATTCAGTCCTTGGACCAGATGTGAACCTTGGTGCAGGTGTTAAACTGTCCAATCTCAGAAATGATGGTGGCGAAGTCCATACTAGAATTGATGGAGAGAGGGTTGCTACCGGCCTCAGGAAGTTTGGCGCAATTCTAGGCGAAGGATGTCAACTCGGATGTAATGCTGTAACAAATCCCGGAGTAGTGCTAGGGGCAGGGTGTATGGTAATGCCAAACACTACAGTGACAGGAGTACATTCCCCAGACTCAACTATCGGGTGATTAGATGCTGTTTGGCACTGACGGAATTCGCGGCGAAGTCGTTGACTCTCCTTCGGATGATGAAGAGGCGATATCGCAATTATTGGATGATAGAATGATTTCTGCTAGACTCATGAGAGTCGTTGGTGAAGCATTAACCAGAATTGCAGGCATGGATAATACCGTGATAATCGGATGGGACGATAGGCCTAGGAATGGTGAACTCGTTGCGGCTCTTACCGTGGGCTTACATCTTGGTGGGTGCAAAGTAATACATGCTGGAATCTGTGCGACACCGGGGCTGCATAACTCACTCTTTGAGACCAATTCTTCCCTTGGTTGCATGATTACTGCAAGCCACAATCCAGTTTCTGATTCCGGAATCAAAGTATTCGATTCAGAAGGTTTCAAAACTAATCCTGAACTTGAGAGAGAGATTTCTGAACTAGTTGTTCAATTAGCTGCTGAAGAAAGAGAAGTCGATAGTAGCGAATTAGCCGGTCTAGAAATACCTGATTCGGTTTTTGATGCGGATTCAGCACACCAAGATTTGCTGAAAATCCGCTATGGTGAATTTTCTGAAATGTTCGCACCCATTTCATCCACAGATATCGTATTGGATTCCTCAAAGGGTGCTGCTAGTTCTTGGCTAGCTGGCTTCCTATCAGAGATCGGTATCAATGCGAATGAGGTTTCAACAAATGCTCCGGCGTTGAACGAAAATTGTGGTGCGGGAGAGTTGAAACCAACCGATTCGTGGAGATGGGAAGATGCTGAAAAATCAGAACATATCATGATTAGGTCGCTAGAGAGAAAATCTGCCGGTCAAATTATTGCTGCTGCACTAGATGGCGATGGCGACAGGTGTCTGCTAATCGAGTCTACCGAAGTTGGATGCAAGGTAGTAGATGGCGATGAGATGGCAGACCATGTTCTTAGGTCAGCAAAGAATGATTGGCACCTTGCTGCTAGTATCGAATCTGACCTTGCACTGGCATCCTCACTTGGTCGGTTGAATGCCAAAGTGAAGTTTTCACAGACTGCTGTGGGAGACAGGTGGCTATCTCATGCGCTGAAGGATAGCGGAGAGAGAGTCTTGGGAGTTGAAGACTCTGGACACCTAGTCCTGTCGGGGCCTAATCCAAATGGAGGAAGAGTGCTTGTTGGAGACGGTGTTGCTAGTATGCTTGTCGTACTATGTGCAATGTCATGCACTACTAGAGTCGAGAAATTCCACCGGGGATTCAAAAATAGAATTTCAATATCTCCTTCTAACAGAAGTAAGTGGGATGGAAGCAATTCACTTTCAGATGAAGTCGAGTCAATAGCATGTGATTTCCTGGGTGAAATGGATCGTAGTGGTCTTGTTGGAGAACCCAACTTGATGTTACTGGAGAAAGACGGAATCTCTATTGGAATTCGAAATTCTGGAACCCAGGCCAAGACCAATGTCTCACTAAGAGTCGCTGCAGGAATTGATTATTCTGCTGCAGTAGATGCAGTTGCGAAAATTTCTGAGTTGCTAAGGGACAGATTGCAAGACTAATCATTCGCCAATTGCTCTTCGTACTCTTGGCCCAACCATGTTACCAATCCTAGGAGTACTGCTGTTGATATCAACATCACCAGAAGCATGAGAGAAGTTCCACCAGCAAGCATCAAAATACCTGCAACAATCCATGCTAGAATAAGGTCGACCGCGCCAAATACTCTCCAACCTCTTCGCAGTGTAATCACACCGATTAGCCATGATGTCGTTGAGACTGCAAGTATCAAGACCATCATCAAGACGCTGGTCTGTTGATAGTATCCAAATGCTCCCGACGGAATCAAAATGTGTCCTATCCAGAGACCGGAAGATATCCATTGCTGCTTATTTGTCACAACACAACTTATTGCAGAAATAAGTGCCATTGTACCAAGTACAATCATGAATAGAGAAGTCGTTCCTTCCAAAACTTCGATCCATCCACCTAGAGCGTTCCATGATATCGGAATGAATAATGCCAAACCAACCGGCACCGCAGGTTGAATCCATCTTAGGGAATTCTTCATAGCGAAAATCGCCACCAAAATTCCAGCAATGCCAAACGAGATTGAAATTGTCATGACCGCCCAAATAATGCGGCCAATTGCCCCTCTGTGGTCCCCTAGTTCTCGCTTAATTCTCTCCGATTCAACCCACTCGAATAGCAATACTGCGGCGATAAGGAACACCTCGAGAGAGATCGCCGGCAATACCCATGATAGCTCATCACTGTAGGTTGGAGAGAGTTGAATTCTGTCTATTCCCATCAACGAAGTAAGTACTCTTGATAGCAGCAAAAGTAGAACTATCCCTTCCAGAACTGAAGGAATTCTTAGACCGAGGTCATTCCTGCCGAGTAGAGATATTCCTGCCAAGATAACGAGAGCACCAAGAAGAACTAGAATTTCCCATTGGTATACCAATGCGACATTCGAATCGCCTAATCTGCCTGCAATTTGGATCAATGTAAGACCAGCCATCGTAATAGCTACTGGGGACTCGATACCCATTATGTCTGGAAGTTGAAGATTAACTTGGTCTGCTCTCCAACGAGCGATTCCGATAAACAAGACCGAAATGAAGGACGCTACAGCGATTGCTGGGAGAGAGTCTCCACTTGTCCATGCAAAGAATATGCCGACGAGTATCGTGACGATGATGAACGATAACACGATTGTTGGTTTATGCTGAATGTCTCCTACAACCAAGTCGTAATCTCCCGAGGAAGAGCGACGTTTGGAGCGTTGCTGTTGCAATTCTGATAATTGCAACAATTCTGCATCAACCATTTTGATGTTTGAACCTGCGGAGGACTCAGTGATTTCATCTTGCATTTCTTGGCGTGCGAGATACTTTTCTAACCTCTCATCTCTTTGAGAAACCTGTTTCATTCGTGACCTTATCTCGCCTTGTGCAGCAAGCCATGCTCCAGTGACCACGAAACTTATTCCCGCCAAATATAGGGTCAAATCGTCCTCTAAACTGACCGCTGCAAGGCCAACCGTCACCAAGACTGCAATACTTGCAATTGCAGATGGAAGCAATTTATCAAGCCTCGATGCTCTAGGTAGGTATAGTCCACCAACAGTCGATATTGCTGCGATTGATGCAAACCTGAGATTTGTGACATCATTGGGAAACTTATCTCCGTAAGATAGTGGATTATTCAATGGTTCATTCAATCCAATCAACATCAACATAACCGCAATAAATCCTAGGCTTATGGTTATCAAATTACCAGGCATTATTGCTTGGTGTGAAATTTTCTCTCCTTCTGTAATGCGTTTAGCATTCAACTCTGACCAAGAAATAATCAATACTGATGATGCTCCTAATAGTGCAATCCAAAATGCGCCAAATCCAAATCTCCACTGCAATACCAGTGCTGCGATTGACCAAGAAACAATGATTGTTCTAGGCGTGCCTTGATGCATGTCCATTCGCATTGCTACAGAATGGTAAATCAGAATCAGACCCATAACAGAGACCATTCCGTATGCAGGAATAACACTTGGATTTGTAATGAATAGCATTGCCAATAGAATTGTGATGAAACTGATATTCCACAATCTCATCATACCGCTGTCTCTCATTCTTGCACTCAATTCAGACATTCCGACCAATCGACCTGCAAGATTCACACCGCTATCTCCGAGTTTGAAATTGAGAGGGATTTGGATCAATATCAACAAAATCAGGTATATGAATAAGTCTAACTCTGCAAAGTTTGTTGGAATAATCTCTACTGAAATCAGTCTTGACTCGAGATTGCTTGCAAAGAAAAACAGCCAAATCCACGGAGCAATTGTTGCCGTTCCAGCAAGAGAAGGTGAGTCTCTTTGTACCGCTAACACCGCTAAACCTACCCAAACAATTGCTTGGCAGGATAGAAGTATTCTAGCTAAATTTTCATCTTCAGCAGGAATTAGTAATGTTAGAATAATCACGATCGCAATTGAGCCTATCCAAAGAACGTGGTCGGATACAGCGTGTTGATGATTCAAAATCGCTGCTGTTGTAATTGCAGCGCTAAATACTGCATAAATCGACCATGGCTCCGAGAGCGGGGAATCGATTACGCCTCTAACCATTAGAATCAGAATCGCCAGAAGAATTGGCGCTGGCCATAGTGCATATCTCTGCAACTTTTGCCAACTTTCTCCACGAACAACGAGATACGACGGTGTAAAAGCCGATAGAAGGAGAATCAATTGAGCCAACGCATACCCTGTTTCAAGCCGATTTGATGCGATTGCTAGCAATGCACCAATCATACCAAGGCCAACAGATACAGACCAAAGTCCGGGTTTACCTAGACCCATGGCCTTGAAACCAGAAGAGAACCAATTTTCAGCCCTAGCAAACTTAGTCGCAGTAACCGCATTGATACCGGTTACACCAAACATTAGAAGGAAGAGAAGTAATTCGTCACTAAACGGAGTTATCTCGATGCCAAATATCTGCCAATCATCACTGATTGCATGCAATCCGATCCAGAGATATGAAACTGCAATACCTAGAGAAGCCAAATTTCCAGACGACCTCAGATATGCTAATCCGTGGAACAATAATGTTCCAACCCCAATCATCACTGCAACTCCTTCTTGGCCGTATGTACCACCTGCTGCAGAACCGATTGCAAGAAGCACAATTGTTGCCTGAGTTGCGATTGCATCTTCGTCGTGGTGCTGTGCTATACCGATATTGAGTGCAACGAGACCGAGTAGAGATGCACCTAATTCTGTGGTGCCTATCCAATCCCAAGCATACATCGAAATTGCTAAACCGTAGAGAATTTTCATAGAAATAATTACCCAGGTCACTCCTAGCAAATGCATACGCTGCTTAGGAATCCAGGTTTCTCCTAACCACATGCCAAAACCGGCCATGGCGAATAATCCGATTGCTGAAATTGTGTTACTGAATATGGGAGATGTACCGACGATTGTTCCAATGGCTGACCAAACGACGATCATAGCGATCATCAACCCGTAATGTAACCGTTTCTCGCCTTCTGTAGCATATTCTGTAACACTGTCGATTTCTGGAACTGTATTGACAGTACCATCTTTGTTGATGTTACTGGGCAAATCACCACGAGAGAAAATTTCAGCAACTTCTCCAACTGCTTCGTCGACTTGCTCCTCAGAAACCGTTTCTGATTCTTCGGCTACATCATCCTCAAAAGCGGATTGAATCATGAAATTATCGAGGTTAATCCCCGATGATTTTTGGAAGTTCCTTTTGGAGAGGATTTCGTCTTCTGATTCCTTCTCCATACCAAGGGCTTCAATAGAAATGGATTTCAATCTCTCCCTTCGAGGTACACTAAATTCGGATTTTAAGGGTGTTTAGGTTAACCTCGAACCGCAAGGGACAAAGAGGGGCCGCGGGTCGACGGGCCATGGCGAATGTCGTAGGCGTCCCATCGGGCGACCTTTCAGAAAGTGGTATCGATACCGGTGCAACGGTTTATTGGAATTTAGATAACATTTCATTAATCGACTTAGCAGTCGAAAGAAAGGAAGGATTCCTTACATCTGAAGGGGCTTTAGTTACAGAAACCGGTGAAAGAACCGGTCGTTCTCCTAATGACAAATTCATTGTTGACGAACCAACAACCAATCAAGATGTAAACTGGGGAGACGTCAATATTTCCACAGACAAAGAAGTGTTCACCAGACTAAAGACACAGGTCATCGAATACCTATCGTCAAGAGAGTCACTTTTCGTTCAAGATTTGTATTGTGGAGCTGAAGAAAGTGAAGCGTTACCGATTCGTGTAATCAACCAAAACGCTTGGCACAATGCATTCGCAAGAAACATGTTCGTACGACCAACTTCTGAGCAATTAAAGACTCACGCACCTCAATTCACCGTGTATCATGCACCTCACTATGAAGCTGATGACGATGGTCTAAACTCCCAGTGCTTCGTGATTGTAAACTACGAGCTTGGCGAGGTTATCATTGGTGGAACAAGGTATGCTGGAGAGATTAAGAAATCCATTTTCAGCGTAATGAATCTAATTCTTCCAAAGAAGGGTATCCTTCCTATGCACTGCTCTGCGAATACCAACGGAGAAAACACTGCTATCTTTTTCGGGCTTTCAGGTACAGGTAAAACAACTCTATCTGCAGACCCTAAGCGCGCCCTAATCGGTGATGATGAGCATGGATGGGGTGCAAATGGCGTCTTCAATTTCGAAGGTGGATGCTATGCTAAACTCATCAACCTTTCAGAAGAAGACGAGCCCGAAATCTTTGCAACTACAAAGCAAAAAGGTACTGTACTCGAGAATATCGTAGTAGACGGTGATGGAATTCCTGACTTTTTCGACACCAGCAAAACGCAGAATACACGTGGTTCCTATCCTATTGAAGCAATTGCAAACCGCACGCTCGACAGCAAGGGTGGCCACCCTCAGAATGTAATCTTCCTAACCTGCGACGCATTTGGCGTCCTACCTCCTATCAGCAGATTGACTGCTTCTCAAGCGGCATACCACTTCATTTCTGGTTACACTGCAAAAGTGGCAGGAACTGAAATTGGTGTTACTGAACCTGAAGCAACATTCTCTGCATGCTTCGGCGAACCATTTATGCCAATGCATCCTGGAGTTTATGCAGACTTACTATCAAGCAAAATGGCTGAACACGGTTCCACTGCATGGCTAATCAACACTGGCTGGTCCGGTGGTTCTTACGGTGTAGGAAGTCGTATGAAAATCAAGTATACTCGTGCGATGTTGAACGCTGCACTAGACGGTGACTTAGACGATGTTGAATATGTAGTGGATGAGAGATTTGGATTCGAAGTTCCAAAGTCATGCCCGGGCGTTCCTGAAGAAGTTCTGATACCAAGGCAAACTTGGGAAGATGGTGATGCTTATGACGCTACAGCAGACAAACTCGCAACTATGTTCAACAATAACTTTGAGCGATATGCAGCTGGAGTTTCCGATGAAGTAAATTCGGCATCCCCAAGCGTGGCTTAATCGGAATTGGTTACAATTCTGTGACTTCGCCAATCCGTACCTTGATAGTTGACTAGTGTGCACGTAAGCATGTTGAGGGCCATGCGTACACGTACATTCCTTCTTGCCAGCCTGATGATTTTGATGTCTGCTTCACCAATTGTTGCAGCGAATTATGACAAAGAAATTGACCAATCAAAAGAATTTAATGAGGCCCCCATTTTCGATTTCATTCCAAAATCAATTGACGATGTTGGACCAAGAGTAGACCTTGGTGCTTCGGGAAGAGCGCCTTGTCCAACTGTGCAAACCGATGGTGGTACTGCGGGCGATACTGGAAATACTAGTGCTACCGCAAAGAGCTTGGGAACAGACCCGACAAATGGCCCAAGTGGAGTGAACGGTTGTGTAGATTCAGCAGACTCTGAAGACCTGTATGCAATAACAACAACTGCTGGCAAAGAAGTAGATGTCGAACTTGTTGTACCAACAGGTGCTGACTTTGATCTCTACATTGTAGATTCAAGCAAAAACCCCTACGCATATGACTGGTCTGAGTATAACGACCCTCTAGAACAGGTGTCGACTGCGGGCACCTCGTTGGAAGGTAATGCTACCACATTCTATGTCTGGGTAAACGCATACAGCGGCGACGGCACCTACACCCTACGCGTATGGACAAACAATACCACACCTAAACCAGATATGACTATCTCGATGGTTGAAGGTCCTCTAAAGGCAAATGCTGGTGACACTGTCACAGTGAACTACACAGTTGAAAATCTTGCAAACAACTCCAGTGCAACAACTGGTCCTTTCGATGTTCTGTTTATCCTTTCAACAGACTCAACCTATGACCAATTCGATACCCTTCTAGATGACGTATCTGTTGAAGCCGACCTAGCAGCTGGAGCCTCGAGAAATACGAGCTTTAGTGTTACAATCCCGCTTAACCAAACCAATGATTCCTATCATTGGATCGTATGGGCAGACGGATACAACAATATTACCGAATCTGATGATCTTAATAATAACATGGCGTCACCCGATAAGATGGTGATCGGGGATGACTGTACAGACCTTTTAGGAGGAGTTCAGAACGATGCCGGCCTGGGTTCGGACGCTGGTAACGACCCAGCTAATGCCACCAACATGGGCAGCAACATCACTGCTACCTACACCGGATGTATGGATAGTGGAGACGGAGATGACGTCTATGCCTTTGACGTACCGTCTGGTTACTTCTTGGAAGTAATGCTTGATGCAGAGGACCAAAGTTCAGACTTCGATTTATACTTGCATTACTCTAACGGCTCGCAAGTTGATAGAGGATTGGCTTCATCATACCCTGAAACTACAACTGCAAAGTTGACTGATTACGAAGGAGTTGGTGGCACATACTACGTCAATGTAACACATTATTCGGGTGTCTCGAACTACACACTAGATGTTTGGACCAACCAAAGTATTCCAGCACCAGATTACACAATTGATACAGTAACAAGCGCTGGAAGCGGTCAATTAGGCGACTCGTTCGATGTAACTGCTGTATTAGAGAACCAGGGTACAGTTGACGGAGTATCAAACGTTGAACTAACCGCAATTCTATCCGTGAATTTCGGTGTTGATTGGTATGACCATGAAATCGGTTCAACGACCACAAGTGGGATACCAATGGATACCAACACAAGCGTTACTATACCTGCAACAATTCCTGCAGATCTAGTCGAGGGAGGTTATTACCTGTACGTAGTAGCAGACCAAGATGATTTGATTCTTGAGAGAGATGAAGATAACAATGAAGGTTCCAGATCCGGCCAATTTACTATTGGAAACGCAGAGACTGCGTGTACTACACAAAATGATGCTGGCCTAGGAGGAGATGCTGACAATGATACGGCAAATCCGATGGATTTAGGCATGTACGCAGATGCAGAATATAGAGGATGCATCGATGCTAGCGATACACAGGATTTCTACAAAATCACCCTCTCTAGTGGACAGAACTTGAACATCAGTCTTGTCGACCCACCGTCCGGTGCCGTAAACCTTGCATTGCTGGACTCTAGTGGTACTGAGATCGATTCTGATGCTGGTTTCTTCGCTGACAGCGAGGTATCAACAATGGGAACAGGATACGAAGGCGTGGCCGGCGATTATCTAATCATGGTCAACCGCTCAAACTCTTGGATTGAATCGGGCGGCGCTGGAACTTACAGACTGATTATCGGAAACCCTGAAGGATACACTGCGCCGTTTTCATGCACAGGATATTCTGACGCGGGAATTGGAACTGATGCAGGCTCTGACCTATCAAATCCAATTGTCCTTGGTACGAACCCAACACTAGGTGGTCAAGGATGTCTCGATGGCCAGGATACTTCTGATTCTTACCAATTCAATCTAGAAGATTACAACAACGTACACGTAATGTTCTCAGCAGACCAAGACACATCATTTACAGCATCGCTTTACGATGTAGAAAGCAACATGGTTGCTGGATGGAATGGCACAGAATGGATGTCAATGAACGACATGATGTATGAAGGGCAAGATGGAACCTTCACACTAGTTATCGATTCTGCTGGAGGCGAAGGATACTACAATATCTCAATCAACACTCTACCGCCTGCTGAAGCTGACTTGGCGGTTAACAACCTAACATGCGGCGCAGACATGATTAGTAACGAGGAATTGTTCTACTCATTCGAAATTCATAGCATGCGCGGACCTGCTATTGGTGAATTCCAATGGACTCTGGAATTACTCGATGAAAATGGAAATGTTGTTGAACAACTTGATTCAGCAGCTTATAGCACATATTCAACCTACGGCCAACTAGTTCTAGAGAGGGCGTCTTCGACATTCATCAATGCTTCAACACCAAGCGGCACATACTCTTGCATAGTCATGGTAAACATGGACCAAGCAGTCAATGAAATAGAATTGATTAACAACGACATGATGAGTGAAGAATTCACAGTTCAGAACGAAGAGGAACTGTGGGCAAACGATGTTGACAGAGATGGTTACAACACCACAGACGCCGGAGACGGAATCATTGATGATTGTCCTGACAAATACGGTGAAAGTTACGGTGACAGATACGGCTGTGCTGACCTCGATGGAGACGGTTGGTCCAACTTGAATGACTTCGCACCGCTTGATGAAAGCCAGTGGGTCGATGAGGACGAGGATGGATTTGGAGACAACAGTTCAGGCTACCTTGGTGACCAGTGCCCAGGCGTAGCGGGTGTTGAAAACGGAGAAGGTGGCGACGGATGCCCACCTCCATTCGTAGACACTGATGGAGATGGCATACAGGATTCAGATGACGATTGTGATGCAACTGCTACTGGAGTCACAGTCGATGACAAAGGTTGTGAATTGGACACCGACGGTGATGGAGTCGTAGATTCCCTCGATGAATGTCCTGACACCGTAGGTGGAATCAACGTCGTCGATGATGTTGGCTGTATTATTGATGATAACAGTGGTGGAACCGACAACAACGGTGGAACCGACAACAACGGTGGAACCGACAACGACGGCGGCTCCGGAACAGGAGACTCTGGAGAGAAATCTAGTGATTCGAGTGAAAGTGGAACCAATGTTGCGATGATTGGAGGAATTGGATTCGGAGTCGTAATCATTGTTATTCTAACAATGCTGATTATTCGAAGAGGTCGTGCCGGGGAAAACTTAGCCGGAGATGCGTTTGCAAACGCTGCATTCGACCAACAAATGGGCGGAATGATGGGGGCAGATGCTGGAATCTCTCCTGAACAGTTGCAGTACGAGCAGCAGTTACTCGCAGCAGGATACACTCCTGAACAAGCAAGAGCATATGCTGATCAGTATTTCAGACCACACATGGTTCAATGATACTTTCACAGGAAGGGTCATCAATGGGCTTCGCCTAGACCTCAACATGACAGACGTCATTATGCAGACAAGTGCCGGAGATATCCGAATTAGGCTATTTACCGCAGAAGCTCCAGATACAACCGCTAACTTCCTTCGTTTAGTAGACGATGGACACTACAACGGATTGCATTTCCACAGGGTCATTGAGCAATTTATGATTCAAGGAGGATGCCCGCATTCAAGAGACCCGATGAGCCGAATGGCAGGAACTGGGGGCCCTGGTTGGAAGATTCCTTGTGAGTCAAGCGCTCTATCCATGAAACATGATCGCCCTGGAATTCTATCTATGGCAAATTCTGGACCAAACACAGGTGGCTCGCAATTTTTCCTCACAACAGTTGCTACTCCATGGCTGAATGGAAACCACGCAGTTTTCGGAGAAGTCGTCGATGGAATGAATGTGGTCAAGTCGATCGAAGGATGCAGAAAACTGCCCGGTGATAGACCTGCAGAGCCACAGCAGATTATCTCGGTTACACGCGCTTGAGGTGATTTGATGGTCGGCCTCGCCATTCATGGTGGTGCTGGCGGAGATGGTCCATGGAAAGGTCCAACTGATTTAGACCCACAAAGGATAGCATGTATGCACAATGTGCTGGCCACAGTAGGTTCAATGTTAGAAAGCGGACTAGATGCCCTAGAGGCTGTTACAATCGCTGTTGAAATGATGGAAAATGAGCCGTTATTCAATGCAGGAATTGGCTCTGTAATCGCAGCAGATGGATCAGTAACAATGGATGCAAGCATCATGCGAGGTAGTGACAGTGCGGCTGGTTCAGTTGTTAATGTTACAAAAATCCGGCATCCCATTCGCGCAGCAAAAATAGTCCTAGACAATAATTGGCCAGTAATGCTGAATAGTGCTGCGGCCGATGATTTCGCAATCAAAAACGGTGTAGAAGAAGTTGAACAAGAATGGCTCATCACAGATTTACGTAAAGCACAGTGGCAAAAATGGAAGGATGCAAAATCTAGACCGGGTTCCACCGATGAAGACGATTCTGCTATGCTAGACCATGATGAAGGAATGGGTACGGTAGGTGCCGTTGCTATCGATAAGAATGGAATGTTAGCCGCTGCGACCAGTACCGGTGGTATGACAGGAAAACCCGATGGCAGAATTGGAGATACGCCAATTATTGGAGCGGGAACTTGGGCTGATCAAAAGGTCGCGGTATCCTGTACTGGAGTCGGTGAAGCCTTCATCAGAACCTGTGCTGCGCATGAGGTTGCAACAAGACTACGTCTTGGTGAATCTCTAGGAACTTCATGCGAAAATATGCTTGATATGGTTGCTCCATTTGGTGGACGTGGCGGAGTAATTGCAATAGATTCAGATGGAAATATCGAAATTCCCTTCCAGACTATGTTGATGTATCGAGGATATTGGAAAGACGGAGAAATAATGACTGGAATTGGGCCAGATTTATCTTCGCATTAATTCATAAAGTTCCAAATCTAGTTTGTTCAAATCGTTGATCTTTAACTCTTCAGGTGGGAGATATTTTTTCTTTTTGAGATAGTTGAATAGCCTAAACAAGCGTAGTTTTGCAAGCAAAACCATGGCACGCTTGTTATCGCCAAAAGTTGGATGAGTTGTATCGCTTTCTTTATGCCAGCCAAATTCACTCAAAGTATCCATTCCGTCCTCGGCCACGATTACATGGTCAAATAATTCAAGATTGGATTTTGCTAACTCTAGATCTAATTTTCCTCTAGCGAAAATCTTCGTGTAGTATTCTGGAGATGAATGAAGGTGGCCTTCTTCCAGATACTCTGCATATGATGTGGCCTTTGTCAACACAAGATAATGGTCGTAATTGTAATTTGAAATGAAACGCTTGATTGGTTGCCTCATGCAGGTCAACAAAGTCACTCGCTCATCATTAGCTAGTGTTTGAAAATCTGGGCCGCCCCATTCGCAGGCAACGAATGTGACTCCTTTTTCCTCACACTCATCAATGAACGAAGTAAGTTGGCCGGAGGACATCTCCCATAGTGGAACTAATTTTCCGTCAACACGAGGGTTGCCATTCGAATGTTCTGGCCAAAATGTCTCTCCATTTGCCATCGCTCGACGAATGACATAGGTTCCTGCTGCCTTATGCAGATGTTGGAACCACACCAAGCGATAGTCGGTCATTATTCACCGCTCGAGATTCTCACCTTTGACCGTTACTAGAGGGAAAGGGACATGGACGGTCGGCTGTGCCGGACGTACATGGGAGAAGTACGAATAGAAGCGGATACGATGGGAGAGTTAGAAGTCCCTGCCGATATGTACTATGGTTGTCAAACCGCAAGGTCGCTGATTAACTTCGACATTGGTGATGATTTGATGCCGAGAGGAGTTGTCCGTGCATTTGGTATTCTAAAACAAGCGGCAGCAAAGGTAAATTCTGATTTGGGACAGTTAGATGGAAAAGTTGCGAAACTGATTATCTCAGCTGCTGAAGAAGTGATTAATGGCGAACTTGATGACCACTTCCCACTAAGAGTATGGCAGACTGGGTCTGGTACTCAGTCTAACATGAATACAAACGAGGTAATCGCTAATCGTGCGATCGAAATGGCTGGTGGAGTCTTAGGTTCTAAATCACCTGTTCACCCAAACGACCACGTTAACAGAGCTCAATCCTCCAACGATACCTTCCCAACCGCTATGCACATCTCTAGTGCTGAAGCGATTACAAACGACTTGATTCCTAGTTTGAGAAGCCTGAGAGATTCATTAGCAGCGAAATCTGAAGAATGGTCTGATATTGTGAAGATAGGCAGGACTCACCTAATGGATGCCGTGCCCCTCACTTTAGGCCAAGAGGTAAGTGGTTGGGTTGCACAGTTGGATGCTGATTTGAGACGAATTGAATTTGCTCTAGAAGACCTGCACGAATTAGCACTCGGTGGAACCGCGGTTGGGACTGGATTGAACACTCACCCAGAATTTGCAACGCGTGTGGCTTCTGCAATTGCTTTGAAGACAAATATGCCTTTTGTCACAGCGCCCAATAAATTCTCTCAATTAGCTGCGCATGATGCAATTGTAGCGGCAAGTGGCGCATTAAACACCTTAGCAGCAAGCCTAATGAAAATTGCAAATGACGTGAGGTGGTTAGGTTCAGGTCCAAGATGTGGACTAGGGGAATTGTCGCTTCCAGCAAATGAGCCAGGTTCCTCAATTATGCCTGGCAAAGTTAACCCAACACAATCAGAAGCCATGACGATGGTTTGCTGTCAAGTCATGGGCAATCACACTGCAATAACGATTGGTGGCAGTCAAGGTAACTTCGAATTGAATGTATTCAAACCATTGATGATTCACAATTTACTACACAGTGTCAGAATATTATCCGATTCGATGCGTGCATTCAGAGAAAAATGCATTGAAGGCATAGTGCCCAACAAGAACATGATTCAAAATCACTTGGAGAACTCTTTGATGTTGGTAACAGCATTGAACAATCACATCGGATACGATAAGGCAGCAAAGATTGCGAAAAAAGCACACGAAGAAGGTACAACTCTTCGAGAGTCAGCCCTTGACCTAGGTTATCTGACCAATGAAGAGTTTGACCAGTGGGTTAGACCAGAGGATATGACTGGTCAAAATTAAACGTCGATGAAAACGGGTTGTAAGATAGAAAATGACCCTTAACAGTCATAAGCGGAACGCACTGGCATCCGTTTACCTGTGAGAGCAGGATGGGAGAACTGGCAAGGGGGTTTCATCCGGGTGGGATATCCGCCCCCTTGCCAGCCTCCGCTGGTGGCTGCCGAGTCGTCGTCACCACAATCCATTCCGAAGAATGTTTCATGGATCGTTGATTTCTTGTTTCCAAGATACCTTCTTCCCGGCGGCCGGGTTTCTGGTCACATCCCACCGAAGTGTTTTGTTTCCAGTGTGGTGTCCAATTCCGTTTCCCGAAGGTTGCGGATTTTTTCACCTGGTGCTGAAATTTCATTTTCACCGGAGTGTCCATTTCCTTTCAGCGGTGTCGCTCGTTTCCTTAGCAAGCTAAGTTTCGGTTGCGACTTGTGGAGGTCCGTTTCCATCCACTGCAAAGAGTGGATGGCGCGGTTTCCGTCCGTGATGTCCGTTTCCAGTTCTTTTTCCCGAAGGTCCAATCCTTGGTCCGGTTCCATCTAAGCCGTTTGTTGTAACAGAGGTTGTCCCGAAGAACTGTTACTGCTACTCCTCCCGGCGGTGCACAGTCGTTGGTACTACTGCAACTAGGTTGCAGCCCTCCCTGTTCCACACTTCCAAGTGGTTGTGTGGCAGATCTTTGCCGAAGCTCCGATTCTTCCTGTGAGTGGGGGAACTTTCGAACTCCGAAGATTTCGAATCTTCCCTTCCACTTCACGCTCCCTATCTCTAGGGTTTGTGACCAACACTTTGCTCGGTTTGAGCAGGCCGGTTGGCAAGGGTCCCAGAGGGTGTCCGAAGACGCCCTCCACCACTCCTTGTGGAGCGGCACTTTCCCCCTGGGGGGCGGAGGCAAATAAAGTTTACGCTTTTTCCGGACTTTTTCCACCGGAAATGGAGGGCTGAATGATATTTTTCCACTGTGACCACTGGAGGAAAATCGCCAAAAATAACACTAATTTCTCAACGATCTTAGCTTGGCCGCAAGTGCAGACTTACGAGAATTTTCTTCACCTTTTTCTTGGTTAATTCTCCTAGAGAAAAGTCCCTTTTCCCAAACCAAAATTTGTCCATCCTCAAAACCGAATCCAATTCGATTTTCGCTATAATCTGAAACTCTGGGCCTAGTTGTTTTTGCTGTGACGACTAATTTCCCTTGGCTGTCTCTTACTTCGACCTCTCCGCTGCTGGAATTCCAACGACCGCACCAGTGCATGTCATCGAATCCTGATACTTGAGTTGTAACTTGTGAACCTGATGCTTTCCAAATCGACTTCGAGTCTGGTGTTTTTGCAACCAGTTCTCCAGATTCCAACGCTGCTACAAACCCTTTTTCGACACAAGTTATGGATTCTATCGATGAAGATTCTTCAGAGATTATTTCTCCTTTGAGAGAGGTTATGACACCATTTGCATGGCCAAAAAATACGTTTTCTCGGCCATATAATCCACAAGTAACAGGTGAATCTGTTGGAAGGATTTGGTGCTCACCATCGACCAGAATGCCACACTTTGGCCTTCCCAGTCCTAGCAATAACTTGTCATTTGAATCTAAAAACCAAGGTCTCTCATCCATTCTTTCAACGTTGAGTAGGTCGCCTTCCAAAGAAAATCTCCAAATTGCGCTTTCCATAAAGTCACCGTGTTCAATATCGTAGACACTGGATGTGGCAACGATTTCTCCATTATGGAATGCTAGTAAATCGGCTGAGCCCTCTAACGCCTCGCTCCAGAGTATCTCGCCATCCTTCAAGCAAGATATGTGTAATCCAGAAGTCACTACCACCAGATCTTCAATTCTGAGTATAGATTCGATTCGGTCTGAGCATTGGGCTTTCCACATTAAGTCTCCATCACCATTCCATTTTCGCAATGCTCCATCCCAGCCACCGGCGATTACGGAATCTTCTTCCAAATCTAAGGCGCTTACAGGCTGGCCTAAATCTCGAATCATCCAGGCCGCCTGAAGCAAATCCATGATTGCGCTAAGGCGTCACATGTCAATAGAGTGTCGGCGTCAGGCTTCCAATATTATCGACTTACGCGGTACTGTAAAAGTTAGTGCGAATGCCATAATCGAGAATAGGCAAGCGCTGTAATAATGCCCACCGGTAAAGAACACTAGAACGCAGGAAGTTTGGATCATACCACGTGAGCCTTTCTTTATTCCAAAAAATGCAAAGCCTGCTGAAATTAACGCAAGACCAATCATAGCCCAGCCGACCATGATGTATAGGCCGGCAGCTGATTCATCGATTAGAGGGAACTCCATCTGTTCATCGAAGTAACTGATTGTCCTAACGCATGAGCCATTTGCGTAATTTCCAGTGCAGTCCAAATCTGAGAATTCTGAGGTTTCAGGCATGTCAAAATCAATTGTAGTAAACCCGGTTTTTTCAAGTGGTGAAGGGGGATTCAAAATCAAACGATGGCGCACCGCGTCATTTTTTCCATCTTCGTTGTAGCGGATAATTTCAATTGAGGTTAACCCTGGTGTAGCGCCTGTGAATTTGAATTTGCCATCTTTGTCGGTTTGAACTTCAAGAGGTGCATCTAGAATGCCGTCCTCATTCTTGTGCTCGAGAAGAATTGAAGCATTTGCCAGCGGTTCTCCTCCTGAAGTAATCGTGCCACTGAATTCTGCAGAATCGTGAGGCGCTCCCTGAGCCATTCCGTTAATCCATTCATGTGGTCTTACCAATCCGGATTCTGGATTGATGAAATCAAGTCCGTTTGCAAACCCCAGTCCACAAATAACGAAAACGAAAATGCCTATCATTTTCAAAACTGGATGCCCGTCTTCACTTTTCACCTCAAAGGCGATTCCGCTTGATTGGAAAACCGGCTCTTCTTCGGGAAGAGAAGGTACATCCTCAAGCAGTTCGGACATGTTTGTGCCCAAGGGTTGGTCCTACTTGATAGAAATGCGTCCGTTGGATTTGGAAATCAATTTCATCATCTCTGCTTTTCCACACCAAAGAGTCAACTCGAGGCCATTCTTTTCAGTGACTATTCCCAAGTCGTATATCTGACTAACATAAGCCTCAGCACTTCGTTCATCATCATTTCCCTGTGACACAACCAGGGTTGTTTTTGGCCCGTATAGAGAATACATAATCGATTCTCTCAACTCATCCATGCCCTGTCCATCATGAGAAGATACGATGAGAGGATTTGTCATCCCCATCGAATTTACAGTTTCAATTGCTGATTCGATATTCCCTCCAAGGTCAGACTTTGTCAGTACAACTTTGATGTTCATCCCAGATTCGTCACCTCGCTCCAATACTTCGCGACGAGTTGTAGACAATTTTCTCTTGAACTCCTCTGGCTCATCGCTACTATCCACTACAAGTAGGAGCAAATCGCACTGCAGAGATTCGTCTAGAGTTGCGTGAAACGCGTCCAGTAGATCGGAGGGTAGTTCGTCGATGAAACCGATTGTATCTGCCAAGAGAATTCTTGGGCTCATTTCCATTCTGCCAACAGTGGTTTCCAACGTTGAGAATAATTTGTCCTCAACCAGTACCTGCTTGCCGGATAGTGCGAGGAAAAGAGATGACTTACCAGCATTTGTATAACCTGCAAGCCCGACTGTTCTAGCGCCACCTCTCGCTCTCTGACGCCTTCTTTCACTACGTGCTAGTGCGTGCTTTCTCTGCTTTCTTCTTAGTTGGGTTAACTCCCTTGATACCGTTTCTAAGACGCCTCGAATACCTTGCTGACCTGCACCACCAAATCCAGCTCTTTCACCGGTTGTTTGCTGGTTTACCAATTCACGCAATACACTTCGATCAGCCAACAATTGAGCGATTCTAACCTGGGTTCTAGCCTCAACGCTACCTGCGTGAGAAATGAAAAGAGAAAGAAGTAGCCTTACCCTGTCCCACACTTCTACTTGTACAGATTCGTGAACGTTTACCAACTGCCTTGGCGAGCCGTTTGAATGGATTATGACCAAGTCGACGCCGTGCCAAGGGTGGCCTTCAACTGCGCTTGAAATTTCATCTGCTACGTCTTGCAGCCTACCTTTACCGAAATATGAACGTGGGTCTTCTGAACCCTTTTGATATTGAACATCTAGAATTTCTATGCCCATTGTTTCTGCTAAAGCAATCAATTCGCTTGGATTGCCGTCCCTATGTAGTAACACGGCTTTTCTTCCATCATGATTTGTACGAGCCTCTCCTAATGCTACACCTCCAGTTCCCGCAAGGACCTGGATTGGCTCATCCATGCACCATGGGAGAGGACCTTACTGAAAGAACCCTTGTTAAATCGTAACTCTCATTGAGGGGAGGCTTTAGTTCCAACCATGGCCGAGAAGTTCTCTACCACCCTGACTTGGGAGGGGGATGTAGAAATCGGCCGCAGGCTCGCTGCGCTGGTCCCTGATGACTTGGCTCATATTTTGGAAGAGAACGGGGATTCTTGCACCCTTACAATCACAGTTGAGTCGGAAGATTTGGAAAATCTCAGGGAAATCGTTGATTCTTTGCTGACTACATTCTCTGATCAAGATGAGTGAAGGTCGAGAATGACCGGTGCGTGGTCGCTTACCTCAAGTCCACCCTGCCTATCAATCTCTACTGATTTTGTCATCTCTTTGGCTGCCTTATTTCCTAGAATGTAGTCAATTCTCCACCCTCTATCCTTAGCGCGTGCCTGTCCGCGGTTTGACCACCAGGAGTAAATCTTGGCGTCTGGGCCGACGTGTTCTCTAAACAAATCGTGCCAGCCGTCATTTAGTAAATCGGTGAACCATTCTCTCTCGTGTGGAAGAAATCCACTTGATTTTGCGTTCCCTTTTGCGTTCCAGATGTCGTTTTCAGTGTGTGCAATATTAAGGTCTCCAGCTACGATCACTGGTTTATCGGAATCAAACATCGGGTTGATGAAATCTCTCCACTGTGCCATCCAGTCTTCCTTGTATCTCTGCCTTTCTTCCTTCGACGAACCGCTTGGAAGATAGGTGTTGACTAGAGTAATATCCCCGTGCTGAGTTACGAGAACTCTGCCCTCTGAATCTTCAGGGTCAAGACTACCATTCATGCCTCTGCCTATCTCTTTCATCTCTACTCGGGAAATTGTGGAAACCCCAGAATATCCTTTCTTTTCTGCAGGATGTAAAATCATCTCGCTATCAGCCGGAGGTGTCCATTTTGGTGGTAATTGTTCGGGCAAACAGCGCACTTCTTGTAGCATCCAAATGTCAGCATCAATCTTCTCAACAAATTTGTCGAATCCCTTACGAATTGCGGCCCGAATACCGTTGACGTTCCATGTGACTATTCGCATATTGGGTCTTTGTGCTAGACGGTGCTTCAAATCATCCCATCAGAAAGGAGTCCTCTAGAATCTGTGAGAGTGATGGAGTTGTTTTCGCGCCTAGTGATAATGTGTGACCTCCAACCAGATACTCTTTCGTCGAGTAAATCCTCGATTTTTGATACCCCGCCGGATAGAGCGATGCATGAGAAGTGGCTCATTCCTGGCGCCTTCACTGAATGAATTGCTGCCAAATCAAGAATTGCCACATCATCCTTTACCAATCCGTGAAGTCCTTTCAAAGGGCGGTTGTCCAAAACCACATCCAGCGTTGAGACCTTTACCGGCTCGCCAACCGCCTCGCCAGTACACATTTTTACAACATCTGCTTCGATTTTAACTCCCTTTGAGGTGATTACTCCTCCCTCATATGAATCCGTGATTTTCACTCCTGTTTGAATTGGAATTCCAACCTCTTCAAGGGTTGACGCTAGTCTGCCAACAAGTCCAGACCAGCCTTCACCAACAACGCATAATTTCCCCTTGATGAGTGCGTTCCGCCTTTCTGGTATATCTTGGCCCCATCCCGAAATTAATCGAAGTGCGTCTTCTCTGACCTTGTCTTTACCCATTTTCACATTGAGTAATTCCTTGGGGTCATTAATCGGGTAAAGGGCGCCGTGACCAACAACGAAGATTTTGCTTGGACGGACCGGTCTGAGCGAGGGTTTTACCTTACTGACTTTCTTTACCATGCTGTGCAATTCTCCGCCTTTCAGTAAGAGATGTGGTCCATGCTCCAATTGGTGCCCAAAGGATTCCTGGCTCGTTCCTCTACCGCCTATTCGCTTTCTTTTTTCAACGACGAAAACCTGATTTTTTGCGATGTGTTCTCGCGCCGCAGTAACGAGCCCATGTAAGCCCGCGCCCACAACCAGAACCCGCTTCATGACCACCCCAGAGGGTGCATAACCATCAAATCCTCGCACCCATAGCGGAATTTATGCCCGACAATGCACCACCCCCTCATGATAGGGGCAAGGAATTGTGGGATGCTTCAGAGGGTCCAAGCCGCATGCTGATTTCAAGCATCGACAGATGGACCAGTGCTTTGCTTGCGGATGATGGTATTGACATGCCATTCATGGGTGGGAGCGAAAGCGTCGAAGCTACAATTATTGCAAAAGATGGTGGAATTCTAGCAGGTTGTGCTGCTGTTGACCACATGTTGCAAATTTGGGCCGGTGGCTTGCAAATATCTTGGAGTCATGGCGAGGGAAGAAGTATTTCTTCTGGAGATGAAATTGCTACAATTCGTGGCGATAAGGATGCTATACTAGGCATGGAGAGAGCAATTCTAAACATCTTAGGGCAATTGTCTGGTATAGCTACAGAGGCAAAAAAATGGTCATCCATTGCTCCTAAGCAAATCGCATGCACGAGGAAAACCATTTGGGGTCTGCTGGACAAATGGGCAGTACACCTTGGTGGAGGTTTGACTCACAGGCTTTCAAAACAAGATGCTAAAATGATTAAGGAAAACGACCTTGCTGTAATGTACCCTGAACTCGACAGTAATGGGGCAAGAATTTCGAAGTACTTGTCTGAGGTTGACCCTAGCGAATGCGGAGCATTCCTTGAGGTTGAAGTTCGAGAGGAAAAAGAAGCAATAATGGCAGCCTTTACGTGGTCTGAAAGGAGAATGATTGACGGCCATGACCGGCTCGTGATTATGCTCGATAATTTTAGTCCAGACAGATGCAAAGCCGTCGCTGACGAATTGATTGAAATGAGCCTAAGAGAACACGTTGTCTTAGAGGCGAGTGGAGGTATTGTTCTGGATAGTCTCGAAGATTGGAGAGAGTGTGGCTTAGACGTACTTTCAACGAGTACGATTAATCGTGGCACAAGCCCTCTGGATCTGTCTATGCTAATGAATGAAAACTGAGGTATTGGTATGAATGAAGATGAGAATGTAGTTGACCCTAGTCACCCAAGATATGAATCTTTGATGCTTAGAAAAAAAGTCGCAGATGCTGGTGTAAAAGGCATGTTAGCAGATTCTGCAATGATTGCCCACGGAAGAGGGGAAGCCTTCGATTATTTGCTTGGAGAGCAGACAATTCCTTCCGCATTGGAAGCGACAAGAGAAGCTGCAGCAAGATTAACTCGTGCTAGAAAACCCGTACTTTCTCTAAATGGGAACGCTATCGCACTTGCTGGACAAGACTTCTTGACTATAGCCAGCCAATTGGATTGCCCAATTGAGATCAATATTTTTTACAGAACGCCAGAGAGAATGGGAGCGCTTCTAGGCCATCTCAAGATGTTGAACACGAAATTAGGACTCGATGTTGAAATTCTAGGTGGTGTCCCTGATGCAAGAATTCCTGGGCTAGAAGGACCAAGAGCTGCTTGTCAGAGCAATGGAATCCTCGAGGCAGATACTATTCTAGTTCCTCTCGAAGACGGAGACAGGTGTGAAGCACTGGTTGCAATGGGTAAGGAAGTTCTAGTCATTGACTTGAACCCACTTTCCCGCTCCTCGAGAAGAGGCACTATCGGTATCATCGACGAAGTCACAAGGGTTACAAAGAATCTAATTCAATTGATTCCGCAAAGACCAGAGCCTACTGAATGGAATAACAATCAAGCTCTGCAGTCAGCCCTGAACCACATCACTTCTACAATGGCAGCAAGATTTCAATGAAATCAAAGTTCGCTTAATTTAGAGGACAGAATGCTACTGATTGATTCGCCAACTTGGCTGCATGTAGCAGTCCCACCCAGGTCGTAGGTCAGTGAGTTGCCGTCTCTCAGATGGTCTGCAACACTTTCATCAATCAAGTTTGCAATGTTAACTAACTCGTCCTCACCGTTCTTACGACCTAACCAATCCAGCATCATCTGAATTGAGTTAATACTCGCAATCGGATTCACCTTGTTTTGGCCTGCGTGCTTTGGCGCACTACCATGCACAGGTTCGAAGAATGCGTGTTTGTCTCCTACGTTACCAGAGGCCGCCATTCCCATTCCACCTTGTAGTACCGCGCCCAAATCGGTTGCGATATCTCCGAACATGTTTGAGAGAACGACTACGTCGTAATATTCAGGAGTCCTGGTCAGCCACTGCATGAATGCGTCAATGTATCCGTGATCTGTTCCAATATTAGGATAGGAAAGAGCAACTTCATCGAATACTCTTCGGAAAAGTTGGCATCCTCTTGTCACGTTACTCTTATCGATGCAAGATACCCGCTTCTCTCCATCTGAAGGAGCTCCGTTACGTGTTGTAGCGATATCGAACCCCATCTTTACCAAACGCTCTGTACCTTTGGAGGAGATTGGTCTTGGGTCATATGCCACCTCGCCTTCAAGACCGGGGAATGTCATTTCCGGAGGAGTGTATTCCTCTCTGCCAAGTGCTCTGTCTGCGCTTCTCCTCAAAAGTGAATGATAGAGCCCTTCAGTATTTTCTCTGAGAACTGTCATGTCGACCATTCCTGGCTCCCAAATCTGTGTAAACCTGCCGTGTACTTTGTGGGGTACGCCTTCATAGAGTTTGATTGGTCTAACGTTTGCATACAAATCTAGACCAGCCCTCATTCCCAAAATAACCGAGCCGCCAGCTAGATCACCATTTGGAAGTCTAGCGCCTGGATAACCAATTGCGCCAAGGAATATAGCGTCAGCTTCGTCCCTGCAAAATTCAAAGGAACCTTCGGCCCATTCTTCGCCCGTTTCCTTGTAATGCTGACCTCCACAAGGGATTGTCACTTGTTCAAATCCATGGTTAGTATGTGCCTGAACTGTGTCCAGTATCCGCATCGCTTCAATTGCTACTTCTCTGCCAGTTCCATCCCCGGGCAAGATTGCGATGCGGTGGTCGCTCATGCCCTTGGCAAAAGGCGCACCTACATGAACGCGACCCCATGGTTTTGGAGAGTAGTTTGGGGGCGATGTCCACTGGAGAGGTTGCTACACGTCAACAAGCGCGCAGTGTTGCAATGTTGCATTAGAATCGTACCTTTGTACATGGAGTGTATCTTTATGGAGTGTCACTACACAGGGCAAGAGCATGGCTGAGGATGGTCGCGATAAATCCGAAGAGAGGATACGCGTCGACCAACTACCACCCGTAGTAAAACGGTTCTCTGATGCTATGTTAGGCATTGACCCAAATTTCGACATAGAAGATTGGTTGGTCAAAAAAGCGAATGAGGATTTGGCAACTCTTGAACTCGATATTCAGAGAGAAAGATTGCAACTAGAGCAAAGAATTCACAGGTTAGAGTCGATAGCAAAAAGGCTTGGTCAAGAAGATATTAGAGAAATTCCAAAAGGACAAACCAATCTTTTCGATTGTTTTGATATCCCTTTGCCATTGAAACATTTGACTGACCGAATCGAAGAAATTGTGGACGAGGAACCACATCCAGCTGGGACATTCATCGGACTATTGCCTGATGATGGTTGTGATGACCCCTTATTGGCAGTCACTGCACAAATGATGCTTATTTTAGCTCAAGAGAAAGTAGGAAGAGGTGCAAATTACATTGAACTTGATGAATTGTTTTCACCTCTAGCGAACAACGGAATTTCACCCGATGAGTGTAATGAGGCACTGGATCACTTACTCATAACTGGACAAATTCACGAAGTAGACGACGACTGCTTTGTTCCAGACGAATAATTCGTGGGACCCCAAGGACTCCCATCTTTGCTTCAATATATATCCCGGTGCAAAATATACAGTGATGGGCATAATACAATCTGCATTTTTCGGAGTGTGCGCTTGGTGGATGCTTGTTGTCATTGGTGTACCTCCACCAGTAGCAGCAGCAGCAGGGATCTCCACCGCATTCTTCACAGAAGCTATGGTTCAAGCCAATGTTAGAAGTCATCTGAAGCATAAAGCAACAGCGCTTCAAAGTGAGTTGAACATTGCAATCGGTCAATTGACAGACATGAAAAGAGCTCTCGATTTAACAACGAGTGACTTAAGAGACGCATTAGATGAATTACATCGCAGAGATGCAATAGGTAGTCCTGCAGCAAGAGAACTTCTAGCAAGACAAGAAGAAGCTATGGAAGCCCAGAAGACGGCTCTAGAGGTGTCAACCGATCGATCACTAGGGACCCTTGAGTCTCTTGAAAGAATGATCATCTCACAAGGAGAGCAAACTGCAAGAGTCCAAGAAGTTCTTTCCATGGTTCTAAAGCAGTTAGCCCTAGAACCACGTCAACACATCAGCATGCGTGATTCGGTACTCACGCAGGAGAATAGTTCAACACCTTCGATGACAGAGGACCTGATATCTCTGATGGGTTAGGTGTTGTTATGCATGGTTCGATGAGAGAGTTAATGCGCCTGAAATTGCGCGCTAAAATTTACTCTCCGTTCATTGGCTTGGGAATCATACTTTTTGCACTAGGCATCATCATAGGACTTGCTGAAGATGACCCTCTAGCGATAGGGAATCACACCTACTCGATGATTCTAGGGATGTTGTCTATCCTGTCTGGGATTGTATTGTATCAGAATGAAGAGTCATTTGCACAAAAGTATGACATGACCCATCTTCTTGATATCGATGATAAAGAGGAAAGGTATCAAGCATATCTGGAGCATTTGTCTGAATGGATTGCCACAGATATGGAAGAAATCAATCCAACTAGAGTAAGAGGAAGTGATCCTTCAGGGCCTGATTGGGGTAAAACCGATTTCAAATTAGGGCAAGAACCCCAAAGAAGGGATGCAATCGTTCAAGGCAAGAAATATTCGGGAATGGAAGACGATTTGACCACTGCAGAAAAAATGGTTGCTGATGCTAATACCAAATACGCAACAATGGCACAAAAAAGGTGGGAAGTTGCTGAGGCGAATGATCCTGACCTCATAGAATACGGCGTTGAGAAATTAGGAGATTTGGTGAAGACGGATTATTTCGAAAAGAACGCAGAAAGCGGGGCATTCGCTAAAGTTGCAAATCCTGATGACAATACCCATTGATACAATAAGCCAGCACTACTAGGCACGTAGGATGAAAGCCATCGTTGTGGCAGGAGGTCACGGTAGTAGACTCTACCCAATGACCAAATTCACACACAAAACGCTGCTCCCCTTGTCGGGCAGGCCTATCATAGATTACGTACTTTCTACAATCAGAAGTGCGGGAATCACAGATATCACAATCATTGGCAACAAATTCATTGACAAAATCAGAGAACACGTCGGTAGTGGCGTCAACTATGTCTTGGAGGTGGAGCCAAAGGGTGTTGCAAACGCACTACAACTCGCTAGAGATGGGAACGAAGGTACGCCTCTATTGATTTGGTTCTCAGACAATATAACAAATATCGACCTTACTCAGGACTTGAAAGAATTCTCTAGTGGTGCTATTTTGCTTACAAGAGAAGTTGAAAATCCAATCGAGTTTGGCATTGCGGTTGTCGATAATGGAAAAATCGTTGATGTTGTTGAAAAGCCATCTAACGACATTGGAAATTTGGCAATAGGTGGCATTTACATTTTTGATGAAACGTTTTGGACACGCCTCGATCTGGTTCAGAATAAAGACAACTTCTCAATTTCTGATGTAACAAAGCAATACCTATCAGAAGGAAATGTGAAAATAATTTCAGTAGGAGAAAATACGTGGATTGACTGTGGTACACCTTCCAGCCTGAGCAGGGCGGCAAAGATGGTCGAATTAGGAATGTTCAGAATTAGGGAGTGATTAATTTGCGCGTAGGAATAATTGGAGCAGGTATTGTTGGCAGTACGATTGAGCACTGTTTCAGTGACACTCATGACCTATTTGTACACGACCCGGTCAGAGGTACTACGATTTCTGACGTTACTGAGAATTGTAACATGGCATATATCGCAGTTCCAACACCACCTTTGGAAGATGGTTCCTGCGACATCAGTATAGTTGAGAGTACTCTAGAACAATTACCTGATGGCTTCATTGCAGTGATAAAAAGTACAGTCGTGCCTGGAACCACTGAAGGATTACAGCAAAAATTTCCTAATTTGAAATTAGCCTATTCACCGGAATTCCTGGTTGAGAGGCAGCGTTTAGAAGATTTTGCAAACCAGAAAATCTTGGTAGTGGGTACCAAACATGAAGAAGTCGCTGAACTTGTTTTCAAGCATCACATCGATGCTGGAGTTCTCATTGGAAACAATACCTTCCACGTCAGCCCTACAGAAGCTGAGATGGTGAAATACACGAAAAATAACTTCTATGCATTGAAAGTGATATTCGCCAATCAGATGCACGATATCTGCACTGCGATGGGTATAGAATGGTCTGTTATCCGCGAAATCATAACAACGCCACAAGACCAGACAATAGGCGATTCTCACCTTGAGCCGTTGATGGGGCTGCATCGTGGTTTCGGTGGCAAGTGTTTGCCTAAGGATACTTTAGCGCTTAGAGAACTCGCAAGAAAACTGAATGTGGATTACGATCTATTGGATGCGATACAAAGCGATAATGCAGCACTTAGAAACATCCCCACAGGAAAGCCTTCAGATGTAGAAACGGAGGATGACTGATGGTTATTGAACACGGTTCTTTCCCAAGATATGTGATGACCGCAATGGTCAATTTCGTTGCATTCTATGCACTTTGGGAAATTTCAGTTTTCTTCCTTCCTGATGAAAATTACTGGCCGACCGTTGCTTGGGCTATCGCTTGGTTCCTAGGTTCCTTACAGGCTCACTGGACGCATAGAATTTGGACTTTCGATTCCAATCGGGATATTAAGTGGACGATTCCGACAACAATGGCTCTTTACGTCATTGGAGGAGTGGGTTCCACTGCATGTTATTACATCGGAACTGTTTCTTGGGGAATAAATGAGAGAATCGTATTTCTTGTCAACTCAAGCCTCTGGGGATTCCTAAATTATCTTGGACAGAGAGAAATTGCATTCAAAGAAGTCAGTACTTCTCCCCCTTCAGATAACGAGTGATTTTTGTGAAAATACCTAGCCTAGGTTTCTCTTCCAAACCGAGTCGCCAATCTAATTCCCCTGCTTGGTCATATCGGACTACATCATCGAAACCACCAATCCATTCACCATCAATAAAAACCTGAGGAATTTGCTTTGCACCTCTCGTTCTTATGGAGAATTCAATGTCAACTTTCTTCGATTTGCCCAGCTGTTTTTCGGTGTAATTCACCCCTTTTCTGTCTAGATACTGCTTGACATTCACGCAAGCGGGACAGCCTTTGTTAGTGTAAACCTCTACTTCGGCCATGTATCTTCGCCCCAATTTTATCACTTGAATTGCTCGTTGGCGGCGTGGGATTCAAGTCCTACGGCGAACACGCAGTGCACATGCTGCCCGATACGGTGCACAAGTTACCCCAATCTGAAAGATTCGCATATGCTAGACTACTAGCATACATGACCAGAGTTGACAATGAGTTAACTGTTGAAGAGATGTCTATGTTCGAACAAAGACTTGGTACCGCATTATTGTCACCAAAACAAAGACAAATGATTCGTGCAGATCTGAAGAATCCACCTGCTTTAGAAGAATGTCTAGAGGATTTAGGCGATGAAGCCGGACGACTTGCCCTTAGAGACGCTGTTTTGATGGCTGCGTCCGATGGAACCGTGGACGAAGATGAGAGAGAAGCACTCGAAGATATCGCTGACCACCTAGATCTAGCACCAGATGCTGTCAAGAGACTCCTAAAGTGGACTGTTGAAGGATATGCTTGGATGCAGGCAGGTTATGACCTGTTGAACGATTTGTCCAGGTGATTGATCTGTTACCAGATGCTGCGCTATCCCTGTCCGAGGACCAGCGCAGAAAAATTGCATGCACGTTAGTGATGGTAGCAGCCTCTGATGGCGCTTTGGTTCGCGAGGAAATTTCTGCGATTGAATCCGCTATGGGGGCAATGATGCTTCATCCCGAGAGCCGTGAAGAGGTTCGTCAGTTGCTTACACAACCTCCAGAATTGGATTCGCTACTGGAGGGTATGGAAACCGCAGCGATTAGACTCGCCTTGCGAGATGCGGCTTTACTAGCATCGGTTGATGGAGACTATGATGATGCTGAATTATCAGCCTTGCAGAAAATCTCTGATGCTGCCGGACTCAAGAAAAAAAATCTCTCCGAAATTTTAGATTGGGTTTCAGAATCGTGGAAAATGGGCGCCATTGGCCGCTCAATCATCTCTCTGCAAATGCCGGGAGATGACAAAATACTATGATTCAGGATATAGAACATTTACATACCAATTTACGGATGCTGGTGTGAACTTACCGGAATCAAGAAAAAATAGGTTTTTACCCCCACATTTTATTATTGATACCTACTTAGAAGCAACCAGCGCAATGCGCCTGTGATGAGTGACGTAGAATGGGAATACATCCAAAGATAGGAATCACTGGCTTGCCAAGGTCTGGAAAATCCGCAGTTCTGGCAAAAGTACTCGAGATGCTCGAGGAAGAAAGGCGTAGAGAAATAAACGCTAGAGGAGGAGATGGTGCAAATACCGATATCATCGGTGGAATGCGGACTGAACCAATAATGGAGTCTTCAGAAAGAGTTGGTTACAAAGTAATCGATATTCACACAGGGGAAGAGGCTGTAATGGCTCACAAATCAATCGATACTAGATTGCGAGTACTTGGATATGGAATCGACACTGAAGCTCTGGAAAGTGTTGCAATACCAGCTATTGAACACGCAAGAGATTACTCAGAAGTAATCGTAATCGATGAAATAGGAAAATTTGCGGTTGAATCTGAAGGTTTCGTCAATGTGGTTAGATCTGCATTGGAAGTTGACAAACCAACATTACTCGCACTTCACAAAAAGAGTCGGCACCCCCTTCTCCAGGATATCAGAAGAAGAGACGATGCTCGTATCCTCGAAGTTACTCCGGTTAATCGAGCCCTACTTCCATACAAAATTCACAAGCTCATGAGAGAGACTTACTGATTCAAGTTGATTCCATTCGAAGGGGGATTTAGAATAATACCAGCCAAAAGTGCTCAAAGGCTCCTTTTGGGCACAGGTTTAGGATTGGTCCTTGCTGGAGGATTTGGCCTCATCTCAGGGGTCATCTCAATCGAAAATCCTAGTATTGGGTTTATCATTCCATTATTCGGTATAATTTTCGTTGGATTGTCTGGGCCAACAGGGCGCGGCGAGGGGCCGTTAGCCGATTTTTTCCCACATGAGAATGATGCAAATATGGCAGCAAGGGTTGAGGCTGAAATCAACCAGCAAATGCAGGACGCAGATATAGGAAATGCATGGGCAAAATTGGAGCATTCAATGCTATCTAAGGAATTAGAAGAGGAATGAATTTCTTCTATTCTAGTAGTTCTTGCATTAGAAAGGTTTGATTCCTTTGACTATCTCCCAAGGAGTGGCGAGAATCATGAGTGAAGTACCAGAAGGACTCTACTACACCAAAGAACACGAATGGATTAGGGTTGAGGGTGACGAGGTTGTAATCGGAATTACTGACCACGCACAAGACGCTCTAACGGATATTGTTTACATCGAATTACCAGAAGTTGGAATGACTTGTGAAGACATGGGTGAGTTCGCTGTAGTTGAATCTGTAAAATCTGCTTCACCAATTTTCGCTCCTTTAGCTGGTGAAATCACCGCCGTAAATGACGAATTGGAAGATACTCCAGAATTGATGAATCAGGAACCATATGGCTCTGGTTGGATCATCAAAATGAAGCTCGATGATGCATCTGCGGTAACATCTCTGATGTCGCCTGCTGATTACAAGGCTGAAATTGGCGAGTGAATACCTAATGTTCCACATTTACGTTGATGGTTCCTGTTTAGGGAACCAAAATGTGGATGAAGAAACCCCTGCTGGATGGGGGGTCGTTGTTGTTACTGGCTCAAATGACCTTGGTAGAGGCAACGGAGAAATCTTCCATGAATTTAACGGGAGAGTGATTACAGATCCTGATGATTCGAAATTCATTGGTGCTGAAGTTGGCTCGAATAATACAGCCGAATTAACAGCCCTTGCTGAGGCATTACGATGGTCTTTAAGCGAAGGCGGGGACTCTGCAATCGTAATCAAGACCGATTCTCAATACGCAGGGAATCAAGCAACTGGTAATTGGAAAGCAAAGGCGAATCGCGAATTAGTCGCTCATGTTCAAGCCCTTTGGAATGAGGTCTCACAATTGCGAGATTTATCATGGGACCACGTAAAGGCGCACAGTGGACATAGGTGGAATGAGAGAGCAGACCATCTTGCAATAAGGGCTGCAAATAATGAGGCCCCAATGTCCCTATCTTTTTGGAAACCTGGTCAGCGCTGAAGCCTATCTTCCAACCAATCTCTTACGTCCTGTGAAAGGTCTTGCCTCCTGAGAGCATAATCGATTTGCCCCTTTAGCCAAGATAATGGCGACCCTGAATCGTACCATTGGAACCCCTCTAGGTGCACTCCTACCAAGCCACTATTCTCCATCCAATGTTTCTGAACTTCGATTGATTGAAGTTCACCAAATTTTTCGTAACTATACTCTTTTAGTAACTCGGCTGTATCTTCACTAAACACATACCTCCCACAAAGTACCAAATTTGATGGAGTGGACTCTATACTTGGTTTCTCAACTATATCTTTGACTAAATCCCCCTCCATAGAAACTACCCCGTAATTTTCCGGGTCGTCGACGGCTGCTAAACCAACACATGGTAGAGAAGTTTTGTTGAACATCTCGACAAGAATTTTTGATGCTTTCGAGGGTGAATAATCAGACAATCCTGAGTATGAATCCAGTAAGATGTTATCACCAAGTAGGACCATGAAAGGTCCTGAGATTGAGTCTAGTGCACAACTTAGAGCGTCGCCAAATCCTTTAGGCACATGTTGGACATGTACCTTTACCTCTACGTCATTGAAAGGAGAGAGTAACTCTTCGTCAATGTCTAATCTCTTTGGGGACAGCCAAGAATTATCCGAAAGTATACTAGAAAAGTCCTTACTAGGTGATGTGATTATGTGGATTCTTTTTGCACCAGCATGAACGGCTTCTCTTGCGAGGTGAGTCATAGCAGGAATGTCAACCAGAGGTAACATTTCTTTTGCAATGGCAGAACTTGCTGGCAGCATTCTAGAGCCGATGCCGCCCGCAACAATCACAGCATCCTCAACTCCCGCCATAATGCGTCTAACATCTCCATTCCTTTCAAGCGTCGCGGCCTGTAGGGGTGCTCATGGGGGAAAAGCCGGAGTGGAGAGGCTTTGCCACCATAGGCTCTGTACTAGTGGCGATTACGTTCACAGACCTTTCTCCTAAAGGCCCGTGGAACGATGCTACATTTACTTCGGGCTCAATCGGATTAATTGGGCTCAGCTTCATCTATTTGGCTTGGTTTAGACTTACTTTTGAGAAGAAAGGGGTCGTTCCTACCCTTGACTTATGGAGAGACCCAGGTCAAACATCTCTAACTGTTATGGGAGTGGGTGTCGTAACATTGGGTATTGCATATGCTGTGGGAAGAATTGATTTCTTCCCCGAACCAGCAGGCCTTATTTTATCCTTAATCGGTCTACTTGTTACCACAAATGGATTCTATGTTTGGATGTCAACAGAGGGTCCATTATCTAGTGAAGAAGAATGATTACTCCTCTTCTGAGTAATCCTGCTTCCTCATCATAACTGCAAGATAAATCAGCAGAGATAGTATGAGAATGCTAAGGATTGTTACTGCTACTACGTCTGACGACTCTTTTTCTTTGCTTCCTGGACGGTCGTGGTCGTCTTCGTTATCTTCATCATCAACCGTATTTCCAGGGTTATTTAATTCGTAGACTGTTTCGACGTAATTCCATGATAGAACGAAAGTAATCTCTTGATCGCCATCCGATATTAGGCCCCCACACTCTTCTCCTGATTGATTTGCATTGAAAGTCAATACCCAATCCATTTCTGCGTGAATTGAGGTGTTGTCACCTGCTATACCATAGCACGAGATATTTTCTACAGGATAGGACGTTGAAATCAAAATTATGTCATTTTGGTTCATTTCTCCCAAAGAAATCATCGCGCCATCTGTAATATTCGCTCTAATTCCTGAGGTTGAAATTACTTGAGCATTGAAGGTAATCTCAATCTCTTCAACAACATCATCGGTTTCTCGTATAGGATCTGAAAGAGAATTCAAGCCCAGCACAAGTGTCTCATCATGCCAAACTTCCTGTCCCGAACCCCACGCAGCATCGATTGTTACTGCATACCAAGCCTCATCCTGGGGATTGAGCGGATTGTGAGATGCCTGCTCGTTTGATAGGTTAACCGAGACTAATTCCTCTACATCCTGGAGGGAAGTTATTGGCCCAGTGAATGAACGCCATACTCTCGCTACTGCTTCTGGATTCTCTGTTTCATCATCCCAAGTGATAACAATTGTTCCGTCGCCATATCTTTCAACGCCCAGATTGGTCACACTTGTAATATCGATAGTAGATTCAATCACCGGTTCTGAAACCGGTGACGCTTCTGTTAATTCTAGAATTTCATTTCCTGATGAATCCTGAAGTGTTATGGCATACCATGACTTTCTGTGTTCGCCAAATGGAACTTGAACAACAGTAGAAGATAGGCTTGCATCTACCGACTCAATGAATGTACTAGAATCAACCATATCCAATTCCTTGTCACTTCGATAGACGTTTATGGCCAAGTCATTATCATCCACTCCAACTCCCCAATCGATAGTGGTAGTATCTGAAATTGGGTCGAAAGTAGCCGTAAGTTCACCAATGAAAAGTGGGGCAACGTTATCCTCCCATACTGGAGAAGTCAATGTGTTTGACCCAAGGAATCTAGTATCTTCAGATGTGGGATATAACAGAGTGACTGAGTAGTAAATCTCTCTTTCAACCGATGTCCCTGAATGGTCAATTTGGTAGCTTGTTGTTCCGGCAGGTATGCTACTACTGACAATTGTCTTTGAAATCTCATTCCAATTTTCTCTGGTAGCTGGAGATTCATGGCTGTAAATCATGATTGAATGATTCATGTCCAATACTGTAGGATAATCCCACATCAAATCTGTTACTCCATTAGAATAACTTGCAGACAAATTCTCAACAGCGGTTATTGGAGATGTGTCTTGAAGAATGTATGAATCAGATGCGATGATATTATACAAGTTGTTGTCGAAATTCTGCTGGTCTACTATCCAATAATCATAGTATGTATAATTGGATGGAATTGGGTAATGACTGAGGGTTATCGAAGACCCTGAGCATTCTGAATTTAGGTCTCCAACGCCGCAAATTTTCACACCAGTCGCAACAATTTCAATTATCTCTGGAGCATCTGTTTGGTGGACCCTAATTATGACTAACTCAGCAGTTTTTAGATCATCAAGAAGTGAAGAATTGACAGTTTCGGGGGCCGTGATTAATATTGTGGTCATTTCACTAACACTGTCATGTGTTACTTCCATGCCGATTCCAGATGATTGGTCCAAACCTTCAGCGTAGGTTACCAGAGGGATGTATGAGAGTAGAAGCAAACTGACAAACAAGACTGCGCTGCGCATGATTGTTGATGATGGGCTGCGTTGATGAGTTTTGCGTCAATCCAGAAAGCCCATATCGTCGAGCATATTCAATGCATCACCTAACTCAGGAAGTTCTCCTTCAGTCATATCAGAAACATGAATTTCTGGGCGCTCTGGCGTCGTTGGTTGGTCTGACTTTCCGACTAACCATTGTTGCCATTGTTCTACCCTCTCTTCATCCTTAACGCGCATCGGCGCCCATAGGCCCTCGATATCGAGGCCGTCAAGAGAGCGTAGAGTTGTTGCAAATCTATCCGCGTCAACCTCATCCATTCTCATCAATAATTCTCGTAATCTTGTCAAGACGGTCTCATCGCCATCCGCCCAAAGTTTTGGAATAATTTCTCTAGTATCTTCTGAAAATTCCTCTAGGTAATCACGGATTGTATAGACTAAATTTCTGCGAACGATTCTCGATTTATGACCGCACAATTCTGCTATCTTATCAGCCCACATTTCCTTGTCGATGAACCTCAAATCTCCAACAGTAGCACTTGCTGCGGCTAATACGCTTTCATCTTCATCCTGTAACATTCCATTCAGAAGCGGTATTGCATCGGTGGTAATCCTTCTGAAAAGTCGAGTTAAAACGTCGGCCATTGCCCTACGAGTGAGAATATCTTCTCTTTCGTGTAAAACTCGTATGCATTCTAGTGCTGAATCTTTGTCACCTTCAATCAGTTTCGCTAGGCATAGAACTACCCTGCTAGATACTTCTTGAGACGGGTCTGCAGCTCTACGAATTAGAATCTGTGGAATTCCAAGAGGTTGAAGCAATTCCTTTCTCTCAAGCAATAATCTGCACCACTCAATCAGAAGTTTTCTGCGCTCTTCTCCGCTATTTTCCAACTGCTCCATCATCCACTTCGCAGCATCAGCTCCTGCCTCATGGGCTACTACTGAGGTGGTTCTAGGAACCATTCCATGCGGGTTCCAATCCATACTAGCATTGGTAACATCTGGCTGGGTATGCCATGTTCCAGGTCTTTCAGCAAGAGCTATCGATTCGACAAGATGGTAGCCTTGGTGGACAGACTGGCCATGTGATTCGGTGCAAAGCCCATTGATTAGTGCGACTGAAAGCCACCATCTGTCCGCATCTGGGCTTGATTGGTCAAGTGCTTGAGCAAGCCATTCGGTCGCTATTGCGAACTGCAGTCTTTCTGTAAGCACGTCCAATCTTTTCATCAACCATTTTTCATGTATCTCAAATGGGTCGTCTGAAAGATTCATGCGATGAGGAACAATCAGATCGACAACAATTGCTAGGTGACGGTCAAACATACCGCGGTCTGCTTGTAGTAAACCGACACCCATCTCGATAATCCTGTCCTGATCTTTGGGGTGAACTGTAGGGAAGTCTGGGTCACTGAGTGGTGGGAACGGTAGTGGCCAGGATTTCAATCCTAGTTCAATGGATGCTGCCAAGCATTCGCTAAGAGATTCTAGGACGCTCTCTGATACTCTGTTCCTACTTTTCATTCAAGCCACTTCCCAAAAGTGCTCCAATCCCTAAGGATCGCCTCAAATGTCCAGTTCAATATTCAGGTTCTGAATAAGTTCCTTGTACCGGTTACGGATTGTAACTTCTGTTACACCAGCAACTTCTGCTACTTCGCGCTGTGTTCTGCGCTTTCCGCAAAGAACACTTGCAATGTATATGATTGATGCTGCGATACCAGTTGGTCCACGGCCACTGGTAAGTTCCTTCTCTTGTGCAGCCTTGATGAGTTCGTGCGCTTTTGCTTCGACTTCGGCATCTAGGCCCAGTCCTGAACAGAATCTTGAGATGTAGTCCTCTGGTCCAGTAGGCATGATTTTCATCTTTAGTTCACGAACCATGAATCTGTATGTTCTACCGATTTCTTTGCGTCCAGTTCTGCTTGCTTGCCCAATTTCATCTAGTGTTCTAGGAACACCACATTGTCGGCACGCTGCGTATAGTGATGCTGCTGCAACACCTTCGATTGAGCGTCCACGAATTAGTCTCTTTTCTACTGCCTTCTTGTAGTTTACAGCTGCTGCCTCTCTTACAGACTTTGGAAGTTCTAATCGGCTAGCCATTCTGTCTAGTTCTGCTAATGCCATTGCAAGGTTTCTCTCTGTTGCGTTAGATACGCGAGATCTCTTCTGCCACTTACGCATTCGATAGAATTGTGAGCGGTATCTGGAGTTGATTGTTTTTCCAGAGTAATCCTTGTTCTGCCAATCGATGTCTGTTGACAATCCCTTGTCGTGCAGCATTACCGTCATTGGAGCACCGGTACGTGCACGCTGGTCGCCTTGCTCAGGAGAGAATACTCTCCATTCTGCGCCTTGGTCAATCACATTGTCTTCTAAAACTAAACCGCAATCATCACACACGACTTCTCCACGAGTTTCGTCGCGTGATAGAGAACGGCTTCCACACTCTTGACATTTTACAATGTCTTCTACATGCTGGTTATCTGCCATAATCTCACATCCTCGGTAAAGACATGCTTACCGAATAATTATCAAAACCCTCCAACGAGGGTTATTTAAACAATTCGGCGGCACGGTTAATACCCTTTCTATGTCATTTCCGACTCTGTACAGCGTTTTTAATAAAACCGAGTTTATTTCCAATTTACATAAATTTACTTTACCGGGAGGGATTAATTAATTCGGGTAATGTAGTTAAATTTGTTTTGATTCTAACATAATTAGAATCTAAATCTCAATCTCGATATCCGAACCCGTTATACCCCATGTCCGCCTGAAAGAAATTGGTGAGAGGTATGACAGAGAGTTGGCCGCCTGAGCAAATCAGCCTAACGCCTGGGAAAAGAGTGCTATTCCTCACCAAAGATTTGGGGCTTATAAAACGCCAACTGTATGACGGTTTGGACTTGAACATGAGTGACATTTCACCAGAAGATTTGCTCGATGATATCAACACCGATGTTATGACGCCTGCTTGGGTCTGCTTCGACCATGAACCTTCTGAAATTGCAAAGAATGCCTATGCTGGATTGATGCAAGATGGAATGAGAGTTTTCTCAGAAAAGGCTCTCATCAGTGGTAACTTTGAGGTGATTGTTTCCGGTCAAAGAAAGGGCACTGGATCTTCTAGGGAAACGGCTGCGCAGTGTGAGAGATGGGCAGGAATTAGAATTGTTATCGCTTCTTCTTTCGCTCCGATTCATGAAAGAAATAACATCAACCTCGGACAATTGATGGGGGATTACGATATTCTTGAAAGGTTGCAAAATGGGGAGAGTATTGCTCTAGAAGAATTCACATCAAAATATGATCCTGTTACCAAACTAATTATTGAAAACGGAGGGCTTTTTCCGTTTGCTGAGAAGTTATCGAATCAAGAAATTTCTCTCCCGCCACTTGAAACTGAAAAGATGCCAATGACAATGGCTGAGAAGATAATCGCACGTAATCTAGTAGGACATACTGATGGTCAGTGTGTAAAACCGCACGACCCTGTAATAGCACAAGTTCAAGGCGGTTACAGTCACGAATTCACTACGGCCCAAGTTCACACCTTTTTGAGTGAGGAATACGGAGATGATTACCAACTACCAAACCCGGATAAATTCGCGGTCTTCGAAGACCATTTGTTATATGCCGCTCACAATCCAAAGTTCGTTCCACATATGGCTAAAGTACAGACATTGCGAGACTTACAAGTCGCATTTCAGAAACACACAGGCGTCAGGGATTATTCCGCTGTTGACGGCGTGTCGCCGGGAATTTGTCACCAAGTTGCTAGAGAAGAATTCATTGAAATTGGTGACTTCATTCAGGCAACTGACTCCCACACATGTATGGGTGGCGCATCCAATGCTCTAACCTATGGTGTTGGCGCCACGGAGTATGCCAGTTTGGTCTACTCCGGCTTTACTTTCGTTAAGGTTCCAGAATCAATTCGCTTCGAATTGGTTGGAGAATTGAATGATGGTTGCACCGCTAAGGATGTAATTCTGTATATCTTGGCAGACCATGCTAGAGAAGAGCTTACACTCAACCGCTCGATGGAATTTGGAGGCCCAGGCCTTTCTTCTCTATCGATTGATGAAAGGGCAACCCTATGCAATATGGCAACTGAATGCAGTGGTAGAACTGGAATTTGTGAAGCGGATGATTCGCTCTATGATTGGATGGAAAACGCGCAAAATCTTGACCGTTCAAGAATGAAATCTCTGGCGGTATTGCCTGACGAGGGGGCCGAATACCACGGTGGTATTCACACGATTGACCTCTCTGAAATTGTTCCAATGGTGGCCCACCCAGGAGACCCTGACAAGGGTATTCCTTCAGACCCTACAAACGGCGCTAATATCTCTGATATTGGAAGCGTTTCAATCGACATAGCTTACGGCGGTTCATGCACCGCTGGCAAAGAAGACGATGTCGCATATTACGCAGAGGTATGCCAAGCTGCCGATGATGCCGGGATGCGCGTCAAGGACGGTGTTGATTTTTACATTCAATATGGAAGTGGACAAGTCAAGGATTTAGCCGTTAGAAAAGGATGGCACGACTTGTTCATCAAGGTCGGTGTCAAACTAATCGACCCGGGATGTGGTGCTTGTATCGGCGCTGGACCGGGAGTCTCAATTACGCCAGAACAGGTTACTGTTTCTGCAATCAATCGTAATTTCCAAGGCCGCTCAGGTCCCGGTAAACTGTATCTTGCAAGCCCCCTGACCGTCGCTGCAAGCGCATTTACAGGAACGATTACCGCTTGGGAAGAAGGATCCTTTGCTTAGTGATTCCATGTCAAAGAAACTAGTTGCTAGCCTTAGTGTTGCTGGAGTTGTTGGCGGTATAGCGTTCACAATTTTTCTAACGCAAACGTTGCTTGCTCCACTCATTGAGATGGCTCACTGGTTTCCAGAAAACGGCGCGTTAGGCATTGCTGCTTGGCTATTGTTGTACGTGATACTAGCATTACTTGTTGCCCCAGCGAGTTTCCACAAATTCGTCTCTGGAGTCTTATTCGGCTTTTGGGGGGGATGGATAATTGCATTTGTAGGGGCATGCCTAGGCGCAATTCTACCATTCTGGCTCACTAAGAAATACATTCATGGATGGGTAGAAAAAAGGATGCAAAACAAACCGACCTTGCGGGCAATGAAGAAGGCTGTAAGCGAAGATGGTTTGAGATGTGTTTTCCTAACTCGAACCAGTTTAGTAATTCCATATCCGGTTCTAAACTACGGTTTTGGATTGACGGACGTAACGTGGAGAGATTACCTGCTTGGTAGTGTTGGGATGCTCGTTCCTGGCGCTCTTTACGCGTATTGGGGTTCGCAGGCTGCGGACCTATCTGTGGCAATGAATGAAGGAAGAGATTGGACATATTGGACTGCGATTATTGCATCGATAATTGTGACGATTTGGGTTATTGCATATCTGCGTAAGTTAACACTAGCCAATATTGCCCTTGAAGAACCAAATTGAACGCCATTATTCAAGAACCTCGGGCGTTGGGCTATTGTCGCTTAAGGCCCGACGTCATTAGGACGAAGGAGGACCTTTGAGTGGTGATTGACATGGCAGGCATAGCAGACAAAATGGCTAGCAATCAGAAACAAATCGCGATTTCTGAATTCTTTGAAAAGAACAAACACTTCCTAGGATTTGATTCCTTACAACGTTCGATTATCACGGCGGTCAAGGAGGCTGTAGACAACTCACTGGATGCGTGTGAAGAAGCAAGAATCCTGCCAGATATTAAAGTTAAAATCACCAAAGTCGATTCGAAAAAAGACATCATTGAATTACAAACGGAAGATAACGGTCCAGGGATTCCACAGAAGAGTATCGAGAAGGTTTTCGGACAGTTGCTATTCGGTTCTAGATTCCACGCAATCAGACAAAGTCGTGGCCAGCAGGGTATCGGAATAACTGGCGTGGTAATGTATTCACAATTAACCACAGGTAAGCCGACACACGTGCTTTCCAAGGTGGCTAATGACCCTACAGCGGTAAGCGTTAGCATAGGCCTCGATACAAGAAAGAACAAAGCTGTGAAAAGCGAACAAACTAGGATTATCTGGGAAAATGATGACCTCACTCTGAAAGAACACGGCCTTAGGGTAACTACTCGAATGAAGGGGAAATACCAGAGAGGAAGGCAATCGGTGTATCAGTACCTCAGAATGACGAGTATCGTCAATCCGCACGCCGAAATCACATTCACAGATCCTGATGGAGAAACCTACCATTGGCCAAGGGTAACTGAAAGACTACCTTCCAAAGTTGATGCGATTAAACCGCATCCACATGGAATAGAATTAGGCCAACTACAAAGAATGTGTAGAGAATCGAAAGACTCTCGTCTGACTGTATTCCTACGGCAAAATTTCTCCGGGGTTTCTATGCGCGCCGCAAAAGAATTGTGTGAAGCATCGGAACTGGAAGTTTCAATCAAACCAAAATCAATGAAACCCGATGACGTTAGGGCTTTGCTTGAGGCTTTCCAAGGAGAAAGAATGATCAAAGGTAAGCCGATTAAGTTGCTCAGCCCTCCTACGAATTGTCTTTCCCCAATCGAAGAGATGCTAATCAAAAAGGGACTTTCGAAGACCATCGATTCAAAATTCGTCTCAACAATGACAAGAGCGCCTACAGTAAGTCACGGAAACCCATTCCAAGTTGAAGTTGGATTGATTTTTGGAGAAGGTATGGCTGCTGATAAACACGTTGAACTCCTAAGGTTTGCAAATCGAGTACCGCTAATGTATCAGCAGGGCGGTTGCTTGCTAACCAAGGCGGTAGAAAGCGTGGACTGGAGGCAGTATGGATTGGAGCAAGCTGGTGGAAAGGGTGTGCCCAAAGGGCCTGCTGCAATTCTTGTTCACCTTGCAAGCACGAATGTGCAGTTTACCTCTGAGGCAAAAGAAGCCCTGTCAGATAACGAGTTTGTGTTTGAAGAAACCCGAAAAGCGATGCTTGAGATGGGGAGAGGGCTTAGAAAGCACCTCGAGAAGAAGAAAAAGATGGCTAAGACGCGCGAAAAATTCGAACTCATCAATGACATATTACCCGCCATCGCCGAGAAATCTGCAACTATACTAGAGCGCCCGGTTCCAGACCTTGCTGGCTCAATCACCAAAATTATGAGCGCTGTAATATGCAATGAATCTACAACTTGGAATAAAGAAACAAAGCAGGTTGATGTTTCAATAACGTTATTCAATTACACATCGAGGGCGCGAAGTTACTCGCTCCTAGTCAATTGGCCTGAGAAAGAAAATGCGGAGATGGTCGGTAATGAGCGCGGTGGAAGAAAGGAAGCCATGGGAATTTGGGGCTGGAAAATCGAAACGCTCGAGCCGGGACAAAAAGCAGTACTGAAATATTCTCTTTCCAATCTAGAGAAGGGCGACTGGACTGAAACTGAGGTATTCTTCAGAGGAAGTCAGGATGTTATTGGTGCAACTAAATTAGATGAGAAAATGCTTGATGAAATCAGAAAACAAGAGCAAATTCTCAATCAAGTTGAGAAGGAATCGACACACACAGAATCCGATCCAGCTTACGAGCCGGGAGTGGTTGCTGGCGATTCTGGCCAAACCACTTTGTTTGGAGGTGAAAACTGATGGCTAGAGTAAATGACCCTGAACTAACCAAGGCACGCCTACACTTGGTTGTAGAAGAGATGTATGATAGAATTGTGAAAGGTGAGCCGCCTACCATGACTCTGCCTGTTCGTACAAAGAATAACATCGGGTTCGACAATAGACTTGGAGTTTACAAATACGGAAAGAAGCGTTCAACCCGTGATGCTACAAGCCTCGGTTCTGCAAAAAATCTGCTAAGAGCTTTGCACGTCGTAGAGTTCATCGAAGAAATGATCGAGGCAGGTAAGTCCTCAACATTGAGGGAAATGTACTACATTTCAGAAAGTTGGGGATTGGGTAAATTCGGTAGCCAGAATGAGTCAAACAATTTGGCTGAAGATTTGGAAGTTGTAACAACGTGCCTAAGAGAGGATTTCAAATTGAGACCTGAAGAGGATGGTGCCAGAATGATTGGTGACGTCACAATCGAAGAACTGAACAGAAGGGGTCAGTGGATGACTATCAACGCTAGAGATGATGTTGGCGATTCGGGATACGGTGTTCCGTACAATGTCGAAATCGAAAAAATCCGACTCAAAGAACACGATGTTAATTTCTTGATGGCCATCGAAACCGGTGGTATGTTCGACAGACTGGTAGAAAACGGATTTGATGAGGAATACAAGTGTGGATTGATTCACTTGAAAGGACAGCCAGCTCGTTCAACCCGTCGAATAATGAAACGTATGAATGAAGAATGGGATCTGCCAGTAATTGTATTCCTGGACGGTGACCCATGGTCATTCAGAATCTTTGCCTCTATCGCATATGGGGCGATTAAGACCGCTCACATATCCGAATATCTTGCAACTCCTTCTGCATCTTATCTCGGAATTACCGCAGACGATATCGTTGCCTACGATTTACCATCAGATGATTTGTCAAAGAAGGATATTGAAGCCCTAAACGCTGAATTATCTGACCCAAGATTCGCAGATGGTTGGTGGCAAGATCAAATCAACATGATGCTTGAAATCGGTAAAAAGGCTGAACAGCAGTCTCTTGCAAAGTATGGTTTAGACTTCGTAACAGACACCTATCTTCCGGAAAAATTAGGTGAAATGGGATTAGCGTGAAGCCGCTTGGTTGAAGTTAGATAGCCGTTTAGCCCCCCACATGCAACCCGCAACTGAGCATTCTCCGTGGCCAAGACGGATTATGATCGCGGGCCTTGTATTGGGATTCATCGGAGTAATTGGCTTTTCATTGGTATTCGACGATTTCAGGGAATATTATGACCCCAGAGAAATGTCCGAATATTCTATTGATTCTGATTCAGGGACAAATAATGTACTGAATCTAAGTTCAGGATGCTGGGTTGTAAACGTAGAAGGTGACGATTCTGATTATGATGTTACATTCCAATACGTGGAGAATGGCGCAGCAGCAGGCGAAGTGTCAGACGATTGTAGAAGTGATTTCCAAGCATCTAGTGGGGATGTTGATTTCTCTAAACTCACTACGCTGGACATAGAAAAAACATCTCAAGTTCTAGTGATTATCGATTGTGAAGAGGAAGATGGCTGTCAAAGCCCACTGTATTTCACAAACTCAGAAGATGTATTGTTTGAGATGGCTGGTGACTTCGGACTGTGGGCAGTTTTTGGTACATGTTGTATTGGTGCACTTCTCTTCCCACTTGGTTGGTTACTAGTTTCAATCAACAAAAGCAAAGATGCTAGGGTCCAACTTACCCAGCAACATATGGTCACAGCAATGGACCCATTGGAAAGAGAATTGAACTCAAACCAGGAAATCCTGACTACTGACCAACTGTACAAACTCGTACGAGGTGAAGTCCCTGAAATGGAGGCTAAGCAGACAAATGTTCCAAGTCCTTTCAGCGATGCTGACACAAGAGTAAGAAAGCAAACTCCAAAGAAAACTGGTGGTTCAATCAACAAAGCCAGCTCATACACGCATGAAAACCCGCCAACTGATGAGTCTTGGAAGAACTGGGACGAGTCATAGCACTAATGCGACGGGTTCATAGGTATCCGTTGCTAGGTAACCAATGGTTGTGAAGTCATGGTTGACCTCGATGAGGCGCTCGGAATCCTCCAAAATAAAGCACGGAGAGAGATTATTGAGAGATTGGTGCGTGAACCGCACTATCCCCTTCAATTAGCAAAGCAAATCGGTATATCACAGCAGGCCGTAATGAAGCATCTAGGAATGCTAGAAAAGGTTGGCTTCGTTGTGAAGATGAAAGTTGCTAGTAACAAAGGCGGACCTCCAAAAAACATCTATTCTGTACAGCAAGCAATTTCGATTCGTATCGACCTTGGCCCCGATTTATTCCAGTGCACACAGCGGGTTTTACCAGCTGGTGGCCCACTAAAATTGTCAAACAAACTTAGTGGTGACATGGTAAAAGTAGCAGAGGTTGTTAGTGGAAGAAAGATGATTGGTGTAGGAGAAGGTGCTCACCACTTGTCAACGATTTCTGATGCGATTGAAAAACTCGATAGAGAAAGAGACGCATTGATTGCTCTGCATCAGCAAATCAAACAAAGGGTCTCTTCAACGGTAGACAACGATTTCGAATCATATGAACAGCGTCTGATGATTCATAATATTCTGGAATCTCCTGGCTCGAAATTTAATTTCAAAGATTTCGCTCGTGAGTTGAAACTTGGTGCTGAAGCAAGTGAGAAACTGATGGACGAAGTTCGTGTTAGAATGATCAGACAATTCGCTGAAAGAAGCGGCCAATTCATAGCTGCGCCTCAAAGCATCGAGTTGCCATGGTGGGCAGCATTGGGCATTGACCCCACTGCTGAACAGTGAAGTCAATGCCTTCAGCAATCTCAGTTCTCGTCTTCTAGAACTGAAATCAGACTGCTTTGTTCTGCTAGTCTGTTCTTGACATCTGCTCTGCGGCCTTTACCAACTAGGTACAGTACACCAAACAATGAACATGTTAGAAGTAAGACACCGAATGGTAGTGCCCAATCATTGATTAGTTCGCCTGCTACATCCATGAATGGAGAACCGCTAGATAACTTGCTTCCTACGACCTTTAGATTGTCAGATTCACTTACCTCAACAATTGAGTTAGACGGGTCTACTACTACGACAACATCGTGTGAGCCTGCAGACACCGGGTATAGCAGATACAATTCAATTTCTTGTGCATCTTCACTTGCATCAGGAGCAAGTAGAGCGCCTACAGTTTGTCGCATCACGATTGTGTCTTCTGGACATCCGTTCTTTCTGATTTCCTTTAGAACTTCATCATCTGCCTCACTGAATTCACAAAGAACAACTTCGATGTTGGTCGCGTGAACGTTTCCAGTGTTTTGTAGAACTACACGCACAGGAATTGTCTTGTCAACATCATTGCTTGTTTCTGATACTGAAACTTCTGAAATCACCAAGTTTGGTGCACGTAGTCTCAGAGTTACAATAAATTCGTTTGTGTCTAGCAGATCTCCGGTCCACTCTGGGCTGTCATCGTGGTCTCCGTCGTTATCCATATTACCTGCAATGCTGGTAACCTTCAGTCCGATATTCCTTGTATCCAACTTAGCACCGGTTGCGATGTGAATTGTTGCAACCATTGTATGTGTGGTGTATGGGTCCATCTCAGGAAGTCTCCACTCGTTGATATCCTCAAGGAAGACACATGTGTCATCTGGGAACTCTGCTTCTGTAGAAGATGTTCTCAAACACTCGGTTTCGACTACAACATCGCCGACGAAGTCTACCATCTTCCACTCTACTTTCCAGCCATCTGGTCCGCCAAGCGCGCCCATTCCTGGAAGTGTGTTCCAGACGAGGTTGCCTGTAGAGCCATCCTTGGAGGAGGTGTGATTGTGAAGTGATGGTGTATCTGGAACGTTTCCAGCGTTTGTAACATTCACTACGAATTCAACAATTCTTCCTGGAGCGCTTGTCTTGACTGCGTTGTCAACAGATGAGTCCATACTAATTTGCATGTCATAGAATTCATTTACTGTAATCTGTAACATGATTTCGTCTCGAAGTCTTGTTCTGTGTCCTGTTTCATCAGGATAGTCTTCTTCGCTGAATGCTTGAATCACAACCGTGTAGTCTCCTGCAGGAACTTGTGTTGGCACATTGATTGTGATATCAACGGTCTGCGATGTTCCTCTTGTCAACTCTGTAAGAATAGATCTAGGAATATCAATATCCCATAGGACATCGATTTGGCTCTGCGTTTCGTAAACTCTACCAAGTCTCAAGTCATACCTGTCAGGGCCATTTCCTGCATTTGTAACGGTTGTAGGAATCAACCAAGTGTCGCCTGGATTTACTTCGAGCTCAGTCATCTCAACTTCTGCATCTAGGTCAAAGACGTGGATTACATTCGTTGATAGGATTACTGAATCAGCTACGCGTGGATATCCTTCCAAGTGTGCTTTCACTGTAACTGCCGGCCCTAATCCCGCATTTGCATTGTATGGGGCGCAAACGGCAATTCCCACCGTGTAAGTCGTTCCAACTGGCCATAATCTCGGACTATTCGGGTCAGTCGGGTCTCTTGGACCAGGTGCATTAGAGAAGTCCATAGATACTGTCCAGTGGTCTTGTCTCCATGTGTTTAGGTCGATTTCTTCTGGCTTAGCTTCAGGAGCACCGGGAGTTGTGAATACCAAGTAGCCTGCCTCGTAATTTTTGATTACATTGAGGTCGTACTCTGCGCACGTACCAGGGAGAATAATCTCACTTGTGTCGTAAATCTCGAAGACGATATTTCCTATCGACCTAATCGATACGTTAACCCATAACTCAAGCACGTCGAAGGTCCCTTTCTCAATAGACTTGACCGGTTCACCTTCAGACCAACCCTTGACATAAATCACGAATGTGCCCGGGTCCTGACTCGTAGGAACCGTCAATTCCAGGTTCTTTGTTACCGATTGTCCGGGGTCGAGAGCGACCTGTAGTGGGAAGTTAACTTGCCAACCGAAAGGAAGTATCCATTCACTTTGTCCTTCCAAACTGTTAGGGTCATAGAATGCGAATGTATCATACACGTTACCAGTGTTGGTAATCGTGATTGAGAATATCGCTGTTTGACCTTGCTCGACATCGGCCATACGGTGGCTTGTGTCAAGGTCGATGCCGTGTACAACGTCCATCAAAGTCAATGTAAGACGCTCAGAGCGAATTGCTGGGTCCTTCAGAGAAATCGCAGATACCGTGATTTCTGCTAGTTGATCTTCAGCCGCTTGATAGACAGATGGTGCTCTTACACGCAAGTACATTCGAGCCATCTCCCCGCCTTCCAAGAAGATTGGAGTGTCTGGGAAAATTGCTGTATGGTTGTTTGAGAAATACAAGTTTGCCGTCCAGTTCTCCGGCATACCTGTCAGATTCAAATTGTAAGTATCCGCAACCAAGTCCTTTGGACCAGGAGTTGTATTGTTAATCGTCAGATTGTAAATCGTCTGCTCTCCTGGTTCGATCACGTGATAGTAAGTCTCACCCTCGTCAAATTCAACATCAACTTGTCCTGTCAATACGTGTGAGTAACAGATTGTCCATGGACCACCGTTGCTTTCATCAGAACACTTGTTGGTGTCTGACCAAGCAATGTGTGCACCACTACCAAGGTCGTTAGCGAACGCAGGAGGTTGTCCCAGTGATGGTTTCGACAACTGACTAGGTCCAAGTTTGAAAGAAGACCAAGAAGTCACTGCTGTAGAATTCCATGGGTCCAGTGCTGTGTCTCCTGGGCCGGTTTCCTCTGTAGCGTTAAGTCTGGTGTAGAGTACTTCTTCTCCAGCGCTTGCGTTACCGAAGTCCAGCCATGCGATGTGGACGTTGTTTTGTGGGTCTGTAAGCAATGCTGGATAAGCTGAATTCTGGCTTGAGCCTTGAGGCATGTTTCCTGGCCCTTCTACCTCTGAAATTGGCGTATCTTCAATACGCTTGATTGCATAAGTAGAGAGTCCTTCTGGAACACCATCCCATTCACCAGCGCCTTGTAGACGTAGTTTGGTGTAATAAATCTCGTATGGGACGTTCTTCTCGAAACCGTAGTCGCGGCCGTCCATCCATGCAATGTGTGTGTTTCCTTGCATGTCAACACCGATTGATGGGTGGAATGAGAATGCATCATCGATTGTTACACGTGTGTCGTTTACTACAACAAGGTGTCCATCACTTCCTCTTCCAACATCTTCTTCATACCCGCTACCTGTTGTGGTGTGGCCTGGACTTCCTGAAACCCATGTCGGGTCATTTTCCATCTTTCCATATGGGTCTAAGACTGTCATGAAAATTTCACGAGAGTTATTTGTTGAGATGTAGACCATTGCTTCTACAAGAAGTTGCATCTGGCTTGCTCCGCCAGTTCCAGATGGGAACTCGTAGGTTTGTCCACCAGCGTCTGTGCCGCGAACAGAGTTTCCTGGACAGTTTCTTGTTGCTGTTGAAACCACCCCGTTAGGACACTGTGCTAGGTCCTTCATGTGAGATTCAATGTTACCTGCCCCACCGTATGATTGACCGTACAGTCCTACTGGAATGACACCTGCACTTACACAGTTGTCGTGCGCTTCGTTAATCGAGGTTGTGTCATCTGCTTGTTGAGATGGATCTCCATCCTTAGGTCCTTCATCGGATACCGGAAGGACGATCTTTGTTGAGTTTGGATTCCATCTGTGGTCAGAGGATGTTGGTGGGTTACCCGGAACGTTTCCGATTGAGTCCTTCCATGAAAGGCAAGCCCAGTTAGAACCTGGTCCCCAGTCTTCACCGGAGTAACCAGAGTAGGTTGCACCATTGTAGACAGTTCCTGGTAGAACTCTCAGTCCACCGGAGTCGTCCCCTGGAGTGAGTCCCAATGCGGTGTTTCTTGGTCCTTGACCGCTTTGGTAGTAGGATGCACAGTTTCCAGATTGTGCAACGCTTGGAAGAGTGTTACCAAGACCGTAAATTGTCTCGTATACAGTCATGTTACCTTCCTGTAGCATAGGCTTGATTCCCTTGAAGAATCCGCCGGATGCGAAGTTACCGCCGTAAATTACGGTACAAACGTCAGCCCACTCTGAGTACATAGAACCGGATGTATCTACGATGAATACAAGTTCTACCTTGCCTCCACGAGTGTCGTCCCATGCGATTTGAACGTAGTCGTTTGCATCTACAACGATGTCTGGGTGGCCCTTGTGGCCAATGATTGGAGTCAACAGTGTGTCGTCGAATAGAACAATTGCGTTCTGTACACTGTAGTCAGGTTGTAGCATTTTGTAGTAAATCTGTGGTTGCTGGAAAAACATGTCAAGAGAGTCGTAATGGTCTTGCCATACGATGTGTACGTTTCCTTTGGAGTCTACATCGATTGCAGGCCAGTCACGGTTGTTGATGTGTTGAGCAACAATGAAGTCATCAATTGCTGTTAGAGTGCCGTCATCAGAGACTGAGCCATCCATGGCCGTATTGAATGGGTGCAATGCAGTGTACATGATTTTGTGCTGACCTGCATGGTCTGCCCAGACGATGTGAACTTTGTCGTTCTCATCGATTACCATATCCGGATGGAAAATCTTGTGTAATCCGGAGCCGGTAACCTGTGTCGCATCGATTAGAGTTTCACCGCGAGGAGAAACCATCGAGTAATACAGGTGTTGATTGGAACGACTCCACACTACGTGGACGTTTCCTTGTGAATCAGACGCAACTGCTGCCATGCGATCGGAGGAGCTTCCTCCATCGACGACTTGTATTGCTTCTGTAATTACTACTTGTGTTGCTGCTGCAGGTGCTGCCATCATAATTCCTGACAGTGTTGAAAGCACCATGATTGCTGCAAGGCTGATTGACTTGATTTTTCCTCCCATACGGATTCCTCTCTAACGACAAATTATCGTTACACTACTGGTACTTAACCGCGCCCCCCTCGGGTCATAAGGAAGTGGTTTGTAATTCGGTGAATTCAAAGCCACTCAGTCGGATCGAAATCATCGCCAAAAGACATTGACTCGTCGGCGTGAATTTCTGTAGTAGGCTGGGGTGCTGAAGGCCTTCCTACCCTTTGTTTAGAGTCTTTTTTATTCTTCCAATCATCGACTGGCCCGGGCTTACCAGAGCCTAGGCCAAATGTGTATTTTATTTCGTGAATTACTCCCAATTTAGCTAACCAAAGACTACGCAGATTTTGCATCATTTCGTTCTTTGTTAGACCATCAAACCACAACGGTTCGCTCACGTTGAATGCTTGGAGTGGGCCAGGTCTTTCCTTCCCGATATGGCCCAAATGGATGCCCCAATCAACACCAGAGGCTATCAGTTGCATCCTGCATTCATGCATCCAAGTTTTCCACTCTTCTTCATCATTCTTCATCAGGTCTTTCATAGCTTGCTGCTGGCCTTCATCGACTCTTGTCATCGAAGAAATAGCTAGTAAGTCCCTGCCCTTAGGAATCACAACAGCAAACATGTGGCCGTTTTTACCCTGAGGATACTTGACAAGAAGGTGCATCTGCGCCCTTTGGTCCTCTTGCTCTCGAACTTCTATCCTCTCGCTGGCTAGCCATGAGCGGACAAGTTTCTCTGCATCCTCGGGCGACATATCCAACCCGAAACGGTCAACTAACTTGAACCGTTCAGTTCAGTAAGTCACGTAATTTTGCTATGTCTTCTCTAACCAAAGGGTTGGTTTTTGATCGGTTTCTCCACCTTTTGAAATCGGCAACTGCGTCCCATCCGGATGCAAAGCATGTGGCTGAAAGCCAGAATGAAAATATCATCATACACCAAATTGCAACGAAAGAAATTGATTGCTGCCATAACTCTCCCCCGAACATCGCCATCAAGTCAACGCCTAATTCGGCGTCAATATCTGAATTGAAAACTGCCACAAGTATTGACAAAATAGTTGCAAGAATAGGCCACCACAACATAGAGCCAAACATTCCAAAGAGCATATGATAAGAAGTTCTAGCGTCGAGCCCTTCGTCTGTTTTGTCTCCTAAAATTCTACCAAGTGCAATTTGCCAGCCCATCGAAAGAACTAGTATTGGTAACAAAGCCAAGAACGGTAAAAGCTTGAGTAAATTGACTGCTGTTCCTGTTACTGAAACGCCTTTCAGCCCATCGCAACTAGAATTTATGTCTCTACCATCAAGGCCTGCTTCGTCTAGTTTATCTCCGACTCTGGTGGCTATATCCTGTACTTCTTGAGATTCTGGTTGACTCTTCATTCTCCTAACTTCGAGTACTTCCTCTCTCCAAGTCAATTCGGGCTTATTTTGCACTTTCCTCTTCACATGAGCGATTACTCCATCTCTATGGACTTCACTAAATGTCTCTCGGTTAGGAGTCATTGGCGCCAATTTTTCTTGAAGTTGGTCTCTTAGGCCAGTAACTAAATCTGCGGGAGGTTCCATCCAATCTCCAGAACCTACTTTGTCAATCAATTCCTGAGGTAATTCATCGTCTGGCAATTCTATCGGGTCGCCATATTCTATCCAGGCATCGGTCCTAAACAAGTGCCTTGTTCTGAAATGTAGCCCTATTGGAATAAGTACTGGAGCCGTTCTTCCATTCGCTTTAGCGTGTGCTGCTGCTGCGAGTACGGTTCTGAATGGACCCGTCTTTAATCTAATCAAATGGCTTTCAGAGTGGCTTGTACCTTCTGGGAATAGCGCGCAACCAAATCCGTGAGAAATACCTGTTGCAAGATTCAGTAGTGAGCGCCCGTTGAGGTAGTTAGCCTCTTCTTCAGAGCAGCCGCCTCTAAGCAACTCGGCCTTCCTTACAACTGGTTGAACAGCGAATTTTCTAGCCCAAAATCCTAGGATTGGTCGGGTGACGAGATCATGTCGACCCCCAACTACGAACTTCTTAGGATGGCTGAGAAAAATTGTGACCGGGTCAACCAATCCATTTGTGTGCCATGCGGAACACATGCTCCCTCTATCGGTTGGAATCTTCTCGGTTCCTGTAACTTCGAATGTTCTGAATTGTGAGTATATTGTTCGCCTAAGCATGAAGTAGCCTAATTCCATGAAAAATGGAGAACCTGGGTAATCTTTGTCAAAGCTCGGGAGAGGGGCATTGACCAATTTCTCATACTTCATTTTAGATGCTGATGCAGACAATTCGGGTAATAGGTCGCCGTGACGGTCTCTTGCACCATCAGACCCTTTCTTCATTGGCTAGCCTCCTTGATTTTGTTACACAATTCACCCAGTGCCGAGAAATTTGGTGGGTTGGGTGGTTTTGCTTTTGGGAACATCCATGGTAGTGCGCCTCCACCATCTCCGGCCAATCTAGGAATAACGTGGACGTGAACATGAGGTATTTCTTGGCCAGCGAGCGGACCGTCGTGTACTGTGACAGTGAAATCAATTGTATCGAAATAAGCAGACAAGGACTCCTGTGTTTCTTTTACTCCAGAGAATAGTAAGCCCAATTCTTGTTGAGATAAATCGGCTAATCTCTGGCTTGGATTTTCTAAAACCACGAGTGTGTGTCCTTCTGAACGAGGAAAGACGTCAAGGAAAGAGCCCCAGCCAGCACCTCTACAGATGAAGTTTCCAGGAATTTCTCCGGAGAGAATTTTCTCGAAAAGCGTTTGCTCTGCCATAGTGTCTCTAGATACACTCCCCTCAAAGTTTTGAGGGTGGTTTCATCACTCGCCGGGCGCAAGTGTCCAAGTTCCTGAACCACCCTTCCTAATGGCAAGGGTGGAGAGGTTTCCTTTCGAGTCTACAAGTGTGTGATGAAGTTGCTCTGCATCTTCTTCTTCGAAGTCTGAACGTTGGTGTGTACCTCTGCTTTCCGTACGAGACATTGCGCTTCTTGTGCTTGCTATTGCAAGTCTAATTCCTGCCTTTAGGCGTAGATATTCTAGTAGATTTGTGTTATACAATCTTCCTGAATCATCCAAATGCACCTTGTCTGCTGATTCTGAAAGTGCTTCAAGTGATTCTAGCGCGGATTGTAAACCTGCTGCATCCTTGGTGTGTCCCATACTTGATTGCATAATTTCTGATAGTTTTGCATACAGTGGGCCTACTCTCTGAACAGGCCCTTCTTCTGCACCGGCCATATCGAAATCTAAGTCTGCCTCAACTGCACCTAACGCGCCTTCGAGTGCTGCTCTTCCTGTGTGTGAAGTCTTCTTTGCATATTCTACTGCATGTTCTCCAGCAGCTGCGCCACCAGCCACAGCATCCAGTAGCCTATTTCCTGAAATTAATCCTGCGCCATGCAATCCTGAACATGCTGAGTCTCCAGCAGCGTACAAGCCGGTGAACCAACGAGACCAGCGACCAGTAACTGCTCTACCATGTTCATCGGTAGCAATTCCGCCAATAGTTGTTGCAACCCTTGGATGAACAGATACTGTTTGTTTCTTCATATCGATTCCCAATCTTTGGCTGACCAACTCGAAGGTTTGAGCCCACCAAACAGAGGATTCGCCCATGTTTCTTGCGTCCAGCACCACGTCTCCATTCGAGCCAATCGCATTTGCTAACTTGGTTGAGTCTGCTGTCAAATCTACGTCCAAAGGAGTGCCGTTTGAGTGGTGAAGAGTTGCGCCATCTGCAAGCATTCCGATTGGAAGTACTACGTTTGTGCCGCTGATTGCAAGAGGCGCCCATGCTACGAATTCCAGGTCTCTAACTGCCAATCCAGCTTTCATTGCTAGGTCAAGACCTAGACCGACCTTTGTGCCTGTCCAAACTCCTTCATAGCCTCCATCTGCGATAATTAGACACTTTGTCTGGAGTGAGTTTAGAGAACCTGTTGTGAGATCTAAAGCGATTAATCCGTTGATTTGTTGATTTGTGTGAACCAATTCAAGTGGAATTTGGTCGCCTCTTCTGACAACACCGTGCTTCATACACTGCTCTTCGAGAACTTGTTGTGTTTCTCTAATCATTGAGTCACCAGCACCAGCTAGCCTTGGAAGTGAATGTCCTGATGCTTTTCTGACCAGAGGAATTCCGTCTGCATCTCTGCGGAAAATTACGCCCCATCGCTCTAGCAAGTCGACTTGTCGAGTTGCTTGAGAAACTCTCATCGATACTATGTCTTGGTCGCAAAGGTATGCGCCTGCTCGAATTGTATCATCTCTATGTGACTTTGTTGTACTCTCTTTCAGAGGTGCGGCTATACCGTCGATAGCAGAGTCGTTTCCGACACCTAGGCTATCAGAGGACATCATTAGAGTTGATGCGCCTCCCTTTGCCGCTGCTGCTGCCGCTCTAAGTGCGGCAGGTCCGTCTCCGATTACGATGATGTCCCATGCTTCCACGTACTCCACCTCCGGTAATCCAACCGAAGTGTGGGCATGTCATAAGCAACGCGCTTAGATTTTCAAGATGTTGTTGTTGCTTTTTCTGAAAACGGCAATTCAGATTCGCCCCTTTTTCGCGCTTCTAGCATACGCTTCAGACGTTGCTTGGTATGTGTACTTTCGCCAGCCAGTACCTCGGTTTTTATGATTCGAGAGTCGATTACATTCTCGTCATCATCACGCAAAATTACCTGAACATTGCGCCTGCCCTTGACATTTTCATTCCAGGCGACTCCAATCCACAAAACAATACCTCTTTCTAGATACTTAGGCATCCAATCAAGAGCGTCTTCAACAAGTGGATCTGTTATGCTGACCGGGCCGGCTGGAGCGGGGCAGGAGACCAATTCGAATCTGTGTACTTGAGATTCTGGTATTCCTCCCGGCACAATTACTTCGACTTTCAAATGCCTATCTTCTTTGGTCTGGTTATTGAGAGCGATGAAAAGGTCACCGTTACGAGTACTACAATTGTCCGCCATTGCTATGTCCATTCTCCACGGGCTTTTGGTGATGGAATTTGCACCGGATAACAAATCATTCTGTAATCTGTCGAGTAAGTCGAATACTTCGATTTGCCAAGCTCTAGCATGCTGAATCAATCTCTGTAACTTTACCCAATTGAATGGTGCGCTTTCATCAAACAATAGGTTGTCAAGTTCCATTGGTTTGATGAATTCTTTCAACTCACTCATCGTTTCATCATAATTTAAATTACCTTGATTATTTAGGTGCAAAAGGTAGAGTAGTCTTTCTCTTGCTTGCTTCTTATCTACCCCTGGAAGTAGAAATTCTGGAAGTGCGCTTTCCCAAATATTCCACAGAAGTGAATGGTCTGGGTCAAGGTGAGCATAGACGAGGTCTCCCAAAATTGTGTCCAATTTTGTTGGATGGTGTGTAGGCGAGTGCATTACTAAATACGGCAGTTCGTCACCTAATTTCTTCATTGAATCTGTTGTAAATATCGCATGGAAAGATAAAGCTAAACTGCTAGTTAATGTAACTAGTAGGACTAGATTGTAAGCCAGTCCATTTGGCTCTAGTCCCGCTGCTATAATAAGTAAAAATATGGAAATAAATGCTAGAACTGTAGCGGTTGCGTTGTGAAGACGGATGTCGTTCAGTCCCGCTTTGATCCTGTCCATGCCTGGCTCAGCGGTCATATCCCTCTTTACGCCTTCAACAATGGCTTCTTGCTTCCATAGTGATGAGCGCAGGGTAAGGGCGGTCATCGCCTTCTCGGCAGCATAAAACCCAGGACCGATTGAAACTATCAGAAGGGGAATCCAAAGCAGTATCATCAGAGTAGGCCTAGCAAGTGGATGGAACGGTGCAACCACACCGCCAAGTGCGGTAATTGCCATCAATAGTCCAACCACCTTTCTAGTTATCAGAAGGCTAGGGTGACAAGCGAACTTACCAAATTTTACTCGGTTTCTTTCAGACGATTCGTATTCTAACTTAGATAGTGATGTCGAATCCTGACTTCTATCGAAGTGTTTACTGTACGGGTTAGGAAGAGTAGATTCCTTTCCAGGAATCACTTTCTTCATCGGCCCGTCCTCTGCCATGTTTTGCCCAACATACGCGCTGGTATGTCATTTTTGGAGAGAAATAGTAGCGATAGGTTGTTCAAAGGGTTCCGCGCCGCTTGGCATGGACACGTGGCCCAGCTGGATAAGGCGGTGGCCTCCTAAGCCACAGATCGCGGGTTCGAATCCTGCCGTGTCCGCCATCAAACCGTTTGTGTAGAGGCTATCTCTTTGACACGATGCAAGAACTCCTCAAGTTGAACTCTGCCGTGCATTGAAGTCTGTAACCTTACATCACATTCAGCAAGCGCCTCGAGCAATTCGCAAAGCATAGATTCTTCCAATAACAAGCGTCCTGTTGTTAGGAGTCTATGCATGTGCATTACCACGTCTTCTGCCTCTAGGGCATGTTCACTCATGAGTTGGTCAAGAGCTCCTAAAGCACCCTTCAAAACGCGGCTATTACGACCGCCTTTTTTCTCCCAATGGAAATCGTGTATGCGCCCCCTTAGTGCTTCTTCCAGTACCTGTTGAACACCCACCAGAGTTGTTGCTGCAACCACATTTTGCAGGTTCTTTCTATCATCTAGACTACCCCTTCTTCCTAGTAATTCACAGAGGAATACTGCTCTTCTAAGATTACCATTTGATACGTGAGATATGTCTCCAAGTATTCCTCTTACGGGCTCTAATTTTTCGAGTTTGGACAATTTCTCTAACCTACTTGTGATTATATGATTTGGAGTTGCAGGTATTCTGATTTGCTTAGATCTAGAGCGTAGAGCATCAATTATTCTCGAAGGCGACCTTGCTGTGAATATGAATCGAGATGTTGATGATGTTGATTCCATCATCCTTCGCAAATATGGCTGCCTTGTTGGTCCTAGATGGTCAGCATCCTCGATTATGATTAGACGAGAAACGTAAGATTCGCTATCCTGTCTCATTTCACGATTTTCTTTTCCAGCAGGGGGTGCATCTCCTGCACTCGCTACAGTGAGATTAGCATCAAAGGAATCCAGAGAAGACCGCCCAGCCAAAGTATCGCTTGATGAAGTTCCCTCGGGTCTCAAGAAATCTTCGAATTTTTTCATTGCACCCGCTGTTTTTGCTAAATCTCTAGCTTGTAGTACGTGAGTTGTGGACCGCCAAGATGGTCCCAAAATTTGTCTTGCAACTAGACGCCATGCCGCGGTTTTTCCTACCCCTGCGGGTCCTGCAAGAATCAGATGTGGAGGGTTTGCTTGAACTGAAACCCTCTCTAAATTTGTGCGGATTGATTCATCCATCGCCAATTCGTCGAAACGACGAGGCGCGTATGTCTCAAGCCAAGATGCCATCAATTAGAATACAATCGAATGGGTCTTTCAACCCCTCGGTTGTAAAGAATCACTCTGCGTCCAGGATTTTGTGTCCTGTTCTTCGCAACTTGATGAAGATGCGGGAACCACATGCCTTGCATGTCATTGCTGGTTGCCACTTTCCTTCACGGTCACGAGTAAAGCTCTGAATAGCGCCACAATTTGCACACTTGTAGTCAACTGTAAGGTCAGCCATATCCTTCACGCTCATCCCCGCGACCGGCCTCTCCTCTTTGAAGGTGTCCTTTGGCGCGGGCAATGTTCATGGGTGTAGTGCGGCTAGAGATGTGCATGGCAGAAGACAAACTGGTCATCGATGTAGTCGATAATGGCGGCCAGTGGACTCATCGTGAGTGGAGAATGCTGAGATATCTAGGAGTAGATACTCAAATTATTGACAATTCAACGCCTATTGACGAACTTAGAGAATTGGATGGTCTAATCCTATCTGGTGGTGCGGCTAGAATAGGTTTGTCTGGTGAATTAGGCAACTGTGCTGCGTTTTTGGAATTAGATATTCCAATCTTAGGAATCTGTGCTGGTCACCAATTCATGGCGAGGCACTATGGTGGAGATGCAAGAGAGTCTCCTGAACCAGAATATGGTGCTATGAGCATCGAGTTAGTGAACGGTGGTGGTGTTATTTTCGCCAACACTGCAGACACTCAAACCGTGTGGGAAAGTCACAACGACGAAGTCCACGTAGTGCCTGAAGGTTTCTTCATCACAGCATCCTCTGATTCATGCAAAGTCCAGGGAATGGAGAATGAGAAGGGAGATAGGTTTGGATTACAATTCCATCCAGAAGTAAACGATTCAGAATTTGGCAAAGAAATGTTCGAAAACTTCGTCGAAGTTT
>Ga0213865_10000064_pt1 | contig 61853 bp, 51 predicted proteins | sample PICome_6_FD_160100 | JGI IMG/M metagenome (GOLD analysis project Ga0213865, IMG submission 160100) | Coastal seawater microbial communities near Pivers Island, North Carolina, United States - PICO282 | ecosystem: Environmental > Aquatic > Marine > Coastal | place: USA: North Carolina...
CTTTAACGCAAATATCTACCTCGAGATCAAAAGCTTTTTTGTAGTAGTACGTTCTTCGACTTCGGTCGTAACCAACTGGAGCCTCAAAATCTTTAAGTTGCTCGATTAAGTGATACACGAGGCGCTCACTTATATTAAAGCGATTGGAGAGTTCCAGAGGAGTTCCAGTGCATTCAGATTGAATTAACTTGTGAATTCTGTGAATTCTCTTGAGGTTTTTAATACTGTTCATAGTTTACTGATTAAGGTTATTTCTCAGCAAACTATTTCAATATCAATAAGATAAAAAAGATTATTATCCGCAATTTATAAAAGGCTGTGCTCGTTTTTGAAAAGCCTATTTTTTGCGCAATACTAAGGTGCGGTACACTGCAAAAAACACAGCACCAACTAAAATATAAGGAACAGCCATTAAGTAAACGATACCGTCGTTAATGCCCTCTGCCGTGGATTGATTCCCTTCACTCTCAAGTACAGCTCTACACATTGCACATTGTGCGTAAGTGGACGACTGATAACAGAAAAACAATAGTATAAATAAAAGGCGACCTAACTTTTTAAACATAATAAGGTGAAATCATAAGGTAAACTATTACACCACTTACGGCTACATATAACCATATCGGAAAAGTGATTTTAGCGAGCTTTCTGTGCGCAACAAAATCATTTAAATAGGCCTTAGAATAGGTTTTAAGCACTAAAGGAACTATAATGATTGAAAGCAATATATGTGAAATAAGCACAAAGTAATACACGTACTTCATAGCCTGGCTTCCTTCAAAAGTAGTTGGAGACGAAGTAATGTGATAAGCGATATACATGACTAAAAACAACAGTGAAGCCAGCATACAAAGGTTGATTAAACGCTGATGTAAATTTTTATTTCCAGATTTGATTGCTCTTAGAGCAAGAATTAAAAGAACAGCCGTTAAAGCATTTATAGACGCGTAAATCGGCGGTAAGAACGTCAAAGGTTCTACATTCGGTAATTTTACTTGAAACAATAAGGCGACCACAACAGGGATTACTATGGAAACGATATTGATCAGAAGGTTTACTCTTTTTTCGTTTTTCATTTTAGTTTTCTTTTAGCAATTTATGAATGTCTTCTATAAGAATACTTATTTGTTCTTCTTCGCCATCACTATTTACTCCATCATCTTTTGCGACCGAACCCCGATAATAAACTATTGGATTTCCATATTCATCAGATCGTGACCTGATATAGCCTTCTTTATCAATTAAAGCAAACATTCCTGAATGCTCAAATCCTCCGGCGACTTCATCGTTTTCTTCGGTATATAAATAGAATCCTTCTCTGGCAATTTCATAGATACCCTCACGGTCTCCAGTTAATAGATTCCAATTGGAATTTAAGGTTCCGTAATTTTCCAGATATGTCCTTAGGACTTCTGGTGTATCATACCGGGGATTAATCGTTATAGAGATCAGTTCTACAGGACTGCTTTTAAATTCGTCTTGAAGCAGTGCCATATTTCTACTCATTATTGGGCAAATCGTAGGACAGGTCGTAAAGAAGAAATCTAGAATAACAATCTTACCCGACAAACCCGAACTGTCCACCTCTAAACTGTCTTGATTGATAAGTTTAAAAGGAGGCATTTGTCGAGGTTCCCCAGCGTTTAACACATAGGTCAATTTCTCATTTTGAGCGTACATATAATCCGAAGTTCCAATGGCTCTTCTTTGGTCTGTGACGCTACCGTTTTTAATTCGATTTAAAATACTAGGAATAACCAATACACCGAATACAATGGTAATTGCTGAAACCCAAATCAGAGTAAATTTTCGCTGTTTATTAGTTTTACTCGGCATTGTTCTTTTTTAAAGCTAAACGATATTCGGCGAGAATAATCTTTACATCATCCTCCATTTTATTGTTGAGATCAGCCACCTTAGAACAATCGTATCCATATTTTAATCCTTGATCTTCATCATCGATACGCCCTCTGAGATTACGTTCTTTATCAATGATAAAGAGTTGGTTGGTTGCTGAATTCTCATTGAGCTTAAAAGGAACATCAAGGGTTGCAAAGTGTTCTTGAATTTGACTTTCAGTTGAAAAGACAAATTTCCATGCACTGGTGTCTGTGATTGCTCCTAATTCTCGTATTAAATCATCAGCCTCTGTTTTTTGAGTGCTATCGAGAACAACAACAGTTTGGTAATCATTGAAGTCCGCAAATCGCTTGTAAATTTTTTGATTGTAATTGAATAAGAAACCACGTTTAGAAGCTAAATCAGCGCCCATATAAGAGAGAATGGTGATTTTACCGTCTAACTCAAGATCGGTCTCATCTGAAAGCATCTGTAATTGACCTACTTTTTCTTTGAGTACTGGGAGACGACCAAAATTATTTACCCCTGAGGCAAAAAATAAATAGGCTACCAAGGGCAGGATAAATAAAACAACTAAAACAACAATCTTTTTCATAACACTACAAAAATAAAAAAGACGGCATAAACCGTCTTTAATCTCTTACAAATTGTGGAGTCTTCTATTAAAAATTCCAAGCTAGAAATGAATTTTTAAACACTTCGTAAATATATGTTGCTTCGATTAACAATAAGACAACCAAATAAGACACCAAAAAGAATGGAGTCCATACCACAGTTCTTCTCAACGAGGCTTTTTCATCTCTTAAGTGCATGAAATCCCATGCGATATAATAGGCCTTAACTATGGTTAAAATGATAAAAATCCAGTTGATTCTTTTGATACCAAATAAATAGAAATCTGTGAGTATACTCGGTTTGATAATACCCAATGCTACCTCAACTGTGGTTACGATACTTAAAAATATAAGTACGCCCCAGATTTTTTGAACATTGTTTTGGAAGGTTACTAACCCTCTGAAAATACTTAATTTGTGCTCGTGTGCCATAATCTTTTTTGTTTACAAATTAGACCAAGTAAAAGAAGGTAAATACAAATACCCAAACCAAATCTACAAAGTGCCAGTACAACCCAACCTTTTCAACCATCTCATAGTGACCTCTCTTTTCGTAGGTACCCATAAGGACGTTGAAGAAGATGATAATGTTGATCACTACTCCAGAGAAAACGTGGAATCCGTGAAATCCAGTAATAAAGAAGAAGAAATCAGCAAATAAACGACTACCGTACTCATTTCGAATAAGGTTTGCTCCTTCAACTACACGCACCGCTTGCGTCAGACGACTCAAAGATTCTTCGCGACTTAAGACCGTCTTTTCTCCCTCTTCGTTGATTTGTTCTGTACGTATTAAAATATTGTCATTGGCCTCAAAACCAGCTTTGACTTCTACCAGTGAATAGCTCGTCAATGATTCTCCTTCGGTAAACCAAATTCCGCTTTGTCGGGTGTGATTTGCTCTTTCTGTTGGAATATCAGCGGCGAATGAGCCTATAGCCATACGCTCCCCTGAGGAGGCATCAACGAATTGCAAAATTCGCCCACCTTTAGTTTCTAAGGCACCGTAATCTCCTCGAATGAAAGTTGCCCATTCCCAAGCCTGAGAACCGACAAAAATTAATCCACCAATAATGGTTAGAAACATGTAGAAAACAACTTTAGATTGTTTCATTTTATGTCCGGCGTCCACAGCCAATACCATGGTCACTGAAGACATAATTAAAACAAAAGTCATGAAAGCCACGTAGTACATGGGGTAATTTCCATGAAAGAATGGTACGTGAGTGAAAACTTCATCCGCAATTGGCCAGGTTTCAATGAATTTATATCTCGAAAATCCGTAGGCCGCAATAAAAGCTGAGAAAGTCAATGCATCGGAAACGATGAAAAACCACATCATCATTTTTCCATAGCTCGCTCTTAGAGGTTGGTCTCCTCCTCCATTCCATGAATCGCCAGTTACTGTAACTGAATTTGAATGTTCCATATTCCAGATTAGGTTATTATTGCACGCAAATTTACACCTTTGTGAATAATACAAAAATTTTAGTTCACCAAATACATGAAGAGAATTAAATAAATCCACAATGCCCCTAAAAAATGCCAAAAGGTGGCACTTAATTCGAAGCCTATTTTATCGGTTGAACTGTACTTCTGTTTAAAGGTCTTGAAGAGCACTATTGACAGTGATACCAAGCCTGCAAATAAGTGCACAAGGTGTACAAATGCAATTAAAAACACAAAGGACATTTTGATGCTGGATGTCGGTCCAGTAAAGTAATATCCATTTTGAATCATTTGAGAAAATCCAACAAACTGAAACAAAACAAAGATTAAGGCTAAAACAAATGTGGCAACCAAGGCCAAAAATGTTTTTTGCAACTCATCTTTCTTTAATTGTTTTGAAGCAATAATGTAGGTTACACTCGATAAAACAATGACGATACTGCTCCAAATAAACGCCTGTGGCAACTCCATTGATGAGACCCAATCTTTGCGTTTACTGCTTACGATGTATGCGCTTGTCCAACCAGCAAATCCCATGACTAAACTGACTAAACCAAACCAGAGCAACATCTTTTTTGAGCGGTTTTCTTTTTGTTTATACTCTAATTCCAACGATTTTTTTTCCATAGCTTTCTTTTATACTAAAGCATCTACGACGTAGATGACTTGAATGAGTGTTATATAGATCACTGAATGCAACATCAATTTTCGTGCAAAGATAGTCTCTTGAAATCGATAGAGCTGCAATGCAGGATACAACATGAATAAACCGAGTAATAAAATGCACAACATAGCTGGCAATGATAATATCAACCTACCTGTAAATCCAAAATAAGGAATGATCGAACTCAAAATGGTCCAAAAGGTATAGTAGATGATTTGAAGTGCAGTGCTTTGATCTTTTTTCAAGGTCGGAAGCATCTTAAACCCTCCTGCTTTGTAATCTTCGTCTAACATCCAACCTAAGGCCCAAAAATGAGGAAACTGCCAAAAAAACTGAATCATAAATAGGGTTCCTGTTTCTATTCCAAAGTCGTTGGTCACGGCTACCCAGCCTAACATAAAAGGAATGGCCCCGGGAATAGCTCCCACAAATACAGCTAAAGGTGTTTTAGTCTTTAAAGGAGTGTAAAACAGGACGTATAAAGCGGTAGAGAGCAATCCAAAAAAAGCGGTTTGCCCATTGAGATGATAGAGATGAAAGGCCCCTAAAATCGTAAAGGCAACTGCCATTAGCAAGGCCGTTTTCGGTTTGACTCTTCCTTTCGGTAAAGGACGATTCGAGGTACGCTTCATTTTGGCGTCAAGTTGAATTTCAATTACTTGATTGTAAATATTTGAAGCGGCTACTAGAAAAAAACCTCCAGCCAAAAGAAGATAAATTTCAAACGCATCAATTTTATAGGCTGCGAGCAGGTATCCGGCTAGTGAAGAAAAAACCACACTAAAGGCGAGTCTAATCTTAGTAAGGGCTTTAAAATCACCCCAGGTCAAGGATACTAAATTGTTCAAGACGTTTTTCTTTCTTCTCGATTTAAGGCGCAAAGATAAGGTTCGTATATTGTAGTATACAAAAGAAAACTATGAAAACTCTATTGAAATTAACGGTACTTCTTATTTCTCTAAGCGCTTGGAGTCAAGAAGTTGAAATCAAAGTTGAACAACTCAGCCCATCTATTTACATGCTAGAAGGACGAGGAGGTAATATTGGTTTATTTGAATCCTCGGATTACCTGGTCATGATTGATTCTCAATTTGCCAATATTAGTGAAACTATCAAAGCGAAAATCAAAACAATCAGTGATAAACCAATAGCTTTTTTGATTAACACACATATGCATGGAGACCACACAGGAGGAAATGCCAATTTTAAAAATCAAGGTGCACAAATCATTGCACATGAAAATGTATACCTCAAATTAAAGGAGCAACAAAAAATAGAAGCCCTCCCCAAAATCGGGTATACCGAACAGATGAACTTGTATGAATTAGACGAGACTTTGCTCATCCTTCACGTCGATAACGCCCATACCGATGGAGATAGTGTTATTTATTTTGTCAATCAAGACATACTGCACATGGGAGATACTTATTTTGCCAACAGATATCCCTATATCGATATCGCCAATGGCGGAAGCATAGATGGATACCTAAAAGCGCATCAAGATGTTATCGCACTTATTACAGATGAGACTAAAATCATTCCTGGACACGGACAAATTTCTTCTAAAAAAGAGCTCGAAGCTTACACCGCGATTCTCGTTGAAATCAAAAATCGCATACAGGCTGAATTAGACAAAGGTAAATCTGAAGACGAAGTAGCAAGCGATCAGACCCTAACGGCGAAGTACGATAATCCTATGGGGAATTTCTTTATTAATCCTGAACGTCTTAAAAGGAGTATCTACCAAAGTTTAGCGCAAAAAAAAACCAAGTCTTAAGGACTTGGTTTTGATTTTATTGTAATCTAAACGTGATTGGAATACTGAACGGAACCTTTACTGGTCTTCCTCTCTGTTTTCCAGGAGTCATGTTTGGAAGCTTGTTGATAATTCTCAAAGCTTCAGCTTCTAAATTCTTGTCTGGACCTCTCATTCGAATTCCTCCGATACTTCCGTCTTTTTGAATGACAAACATCACATTCACTCTTCCTTGAACACCCATTTCTTGAGCGATTTCTGGATAACGGAAGTTCTTTCTAATGTGCTTTTGCATCATTTCTTGGAAGCATGCTTTTTTATTACTTGAACCCTCACAACCTGGGAAGACAGGAACATCTTCAATAACAGCGAAAGGTACGGTAATGTCTTCGTCAATTTCTTCAACTTCAACATCTTCTATTTCAATAACCTCTTCTTCTTGAGAAGTTTCTGTTGATTCGATTACAGTTTCTTCAACCTCTTCTTCATCTTCAACAACTTCAATTACTTCAGGAGCTGCAGGAGGTGGTGGAGGTGGTGGAGTCTTGATTTGTTCGGTCATCGGCACTTCCTCATCTAATTGATCTTCTACATTTAGAGCGATGTCGTAATCATTCGTCTTGTCGTATTTTTTGTATTCTAAAGCTCTCCAAACAACAAGCATTACAACAGCCAAACCTATCACAAAATATAAGCCACTATTTTGATTGATGTCTGCTTTCGGATTCTTTTTCAGTTCCATAATAGTCTATTTGATAAACGCTAATTTAATTATTAATTCTAAAAGTGCTATAAATATTTGACTAATTTAAATGTCTATAGTACCAAGTTGTGTATTTCAAAAACAATACCGCAATTAAAGTACCTGATAAATTCGCCAAAATATCTAAAAATTCAGCTTGTCTTGAAGTGGTGAATTCCTGTTGTAAGTATTCAATTAATAAGCCGTACGAGGCCGCAATTAAGACTGCAAGAAGAAGTTGTTTTACTCCTAATTTTAAACCCCTATACTCCACAAAACCAAGGGATAACAAAAAAGTAAAGCCAAAATAAAACAGGGCGTGAACGACTTTATCGAAGCCTACAAACAATTCGGTTGAAGGCAGGTCGCTTTCCAATTGCGCCAAACTCAAAGTGGTTATTCCAACAACCCAAAAAACAAAAGCTATTCTAAACTTAAACTTTAGAATTTTATCCACCAATTAAGGTTTTGTATGCTGCTGCGTCTAATAAGTCAGTGATTTCTTCTAAATCTGAAAGTTGAACCTTGACCATCCACCCTTCTCCGTAAGGATCTGAATTGACGAGTTCAGGCTCGTCATCTAATTTTTCATTGAATTCCATGACGGTTCCACTTAGGGGCATAAAAAGGTCAGAAACCGTCTTTACTGCCTCGACTGTTCCAAAAACCTCATCTTTGGTGACGTCTTCATCAATAGTCTCTACCTCTACGTATACGATATCGCCTAATTCTCCTTGAGCAAAGTCAGTAATGCCAACAATTGCAGTCTCACCTTCTACACGAATCCACTCGTGGTCTTTGGTGTATTTTAAATCTTCAGGTATGTTCATTCAGTTCACAATTTAGTTTTCTCAAATTTAAGCGAAAAGCAAACCATCTCAAAGCAGCTTTATCATCATTCTCCAAAATTATAGCGCAGTGAAAAACCAGTGTTTATAGTTTGCTGAGGAAAGGCCGTTGACACCTTGAATTTGGAGAAGTTTTGATCGTAGAAAAAGAGGGCATTGATGTTTTTTGTCAGGGCGTAATCTGCACTGATTCGAGTCGAAAACAAGCGTTGACCAGAGGTTATTTGTCTATTGTCGGATGTAATACTTCTCAAGATTGTGATATTGTCTCGAATAGAAACATCTGCCTTGATGTTAAGATCTCCTTGAAATACTCGCCTGCTCTCTCCGACCATTGAGCTGAATTGTAAATCTTTTAAACGGTATCCCAAACCTAAAGTCAATTCAGTACCACTGATTTGAGTGAGTAAATTATTGTCAAAACTCAACGAATAAGCGCGATCTTTTTTGACTTCGGCTAATACGCTCAGGCTATTTTTCATTTCAAAATCGACCCGAATCAAGGGGTTGAATTGATCGTTTAAGACCACATTATTCATAATCAATTCAGGCTTGATGTCTTGGTTTTCTATATTGTAAAGGCCGTCATTTCGAGATAAATTGGTCTGAAATGCATTGATACTAAAAGCAGATCTATAGGCATGTGTTAGGCTGAAACGTTGGAATCTCTCTTTAAACCAGTCAGAGTTCATAAGGCCCGTATACTTCAAAGTCCAATTGGGGATGGGCAAAGATTTGAAAGTACTCAGATCCGAACTTTGGGTATCCGCTCCGGTATAAGTTGCAAAAAAGGAATGAAATAAAACGTCTTGACTCGTTTTACCATATCGGTTGGGGAAACCATCTGCATCTCGTTCAAAAGTGCCGTCCGATAAATTAGTAGCCAATCGGTTTGCTATAGCCAGCCTGTTCTCTTTGAATTGTTGAAACAGGGCAGAATCTTCTGCCGTATTAGACTCGCTAAAGGCCGTTCTTATCATACTGCTTGTAATGCTAAAATTACCGTTTTCATTACCCAGGAGATTTACATAATTAAAGGTCCCATCATCAGCGGTATCTATTTGAAAGCGCTCAGCATAGCTCGAATTGTATCTGCGATCTGCAGCCAAATCAATGGTTAATGATCGACTGGGCTGAATGGTTGCCGCAAGTGTGGCCTGCGTATTTGTATTGTCTAAATACTGTGCGTTGAACTCCTGAAAAGTAGTTAAGTAGCCGTTACGCGCAGCCTCAAAACGAACGTCTTGCTGAGATCCGAATACAAAGCCTAAGCTCGGCTCTACTGTTCCCCACAATCCTATAGATTGGGTATATCCAGGAATGTATTTTCCTTTGTTTTCGGTAAAGCTAATCGAAGCTCTTTTGAGTGCGGTAAGTGCATCTTTAAAGGTTTTTCCAATGCCTTTTTTGCCCACCCTGTTCAACCCAAGGAATTGGTACAGCCCTTGAAAATTAGCATTGACCACAAGCGATTGAGTGTTGGCATTCTGTACACTGTTGATTTCACTTCCTGCGAACTGTCGAAGTGCTTCTCCACCTCTTTGCCAGTCAAAATTACTGGTGTAGGTATACTGGGCACTCATAAACTTCAAGAAGGGGATTTTGTCAAAAGGCAATTGATAATTCAATTGCATTTGTTGACTGTAACGATTGGGCTCACCTAAATCAAAAAATCCATCCCAAATCTGAGCATCTTCATTTATTTCTTCTGAGCTTATCGCATCATCTGTCTTAAAATAATTTCTGACAATACTGTTTTGATTTGCACTGAAATTTACCTTGAGTGATTTGGCGATATTGTAGTTTAAACTGTACTGCCAGTTGAATTGATAATTTCGTTGCTGCAATAATGGAAGCGCTAAGGCATCTACCCCAGGCTCTAATACTTGTCTATAGCGCTGTTGATTAAAACTTCTAATCCAGTTGCTTCTGAAACTCACTGAAGAGGGTAGTAAGTTCAGATTTACTTCTTTTAACCACTTCCAGTACTCACTTTTCAAAATGGAATCTTTTTTGGCCAATGGCGCTATGGTAATCGGCTTGAAACTATGGCTATACGAAACAGAAGCATTTACGTTTTGATCGATTAGGTCTTCTATTTCGAAATCCCTGTGATTGGTTTTACTATGCGCAAAATTGAAGGTAAAGTTTTCGATGTCGAAGAAATTTGCTTTGGCCTCTGTACCTCTTTCTTTGCGCAAACCATTTAAAGAAACCGTGCGATTCAGGGTGTAATCTTCAGCCTGTTTTCGAATCTGTTCAGCCTCGTCTGCATTGGCAGCAGCAGCAATACGATCTGAAAGTTTTAAATCTTCGTATACCGGATCGAATTCTGGAGTGACTAAACTTTTCGAAAATCCGTAATTGAGCGGAATTCTAACATTCCACTTTGACGGTAATAGCTTTCCGGCATCCAGTGAACTGACCACATCGTATCGATTCATGTCAGCTCTTGCTCTTTGATTTGGCGCTTGATTAATTCCGCCAAACCCTGAGGTAGATGTATTCCAGCTTGCTGATACATTGGCAAGGTCAGCCATATTCGCATCCATAGCGGCGATTGCAGCCCAACCACCGTCGTTGTCAAAACCAGCCAATCGCAATTCATTGAACCAAACCTCAGCTCTCGCGTACTGATCATCTTGATTTAAGACACCTATCATAAGTGCTCTTATACTCCCTAATGACGGATTTCCGCGAATTCCGACTCTCATGGTTCCCAATGTTCGACTTTGGTTTGGATTGACTTCAATCCACTCCCCGTCAATATTTTCAAAATACCTCAGCTCATTTAAGGTCTGATTGGCTATAGCTTGAGATTTTATGCGTTTTAAATCATCAAAATTGATGTCTAAATCATTCTCATTGGGCCAAATCTCTTCAGCAGTAACACTGCTGTAATCAGAAAATTTTAAGGGCAGTTCAACCTGATAATAATTTTCGACAAAATCTGTACCCAAGCGCACAAAACTCACAATTGGCAAATCCTCAGGTAAATAATCGTTTTCAAAAATAGACTCCGCATGCATAAACATCTTTAAACGTTTGTATTGGCGTAAATCCAGATTGACATTCTTAAACACTCCTCTGGCATCTCCAGGTTCCAACTGTTCTACCCTAAACGACAAGGATTGTTCATTTTGGCGTATGATGGTGTTATTGGTGTTGATCTGCTCTCGAACTACACCCGGAGGTAAGGTATATGGAATAGGAGTTCTATTGGCATTTTCTTCAACATTGACCGTGTTTACATCTACTAAGGTACCATCATCTTGATAATTAGCATCGACCAAAGGCTGCAAACTGCGCGTGTAATTTCTCCAATCGCCTCGAACCAAATCTAATGTCGCAAAGCGCAAGACAGTAGTTGAACTGAATCCTGTTAAATACATGCGCAAGAAGCTCATCGACCTAAAGTCGGTAATTCCCCCTACAGATGAATCAAATTCAGAAAGCGGAATTTTATATTGTATCCAACGACGATTGAGTTGCTGTCCGTTGGGTAATAATTGTGTCTCACCTGCTCTAATATCGGTAACAAATCTGTCGTTTATTGTAGTGTTCGGACCTATAGGAATGCGATACTCAAAATAGGCGTTAACAGTATTCATGGTTAAATCTCGATCTACATCTTCGACGTCAGGCAAGGTTGTTGATCCCCGATCTGTATTCGAAACTGCAGTGGGGGCATTTCCTTGTGGATTATTGAAGTTGTAATAGCGATTTAAAATACCTCCGTCTCTGTTGAGATAGTATTCATAATTGTCTAATGCCGGATCTTCTCCTGCATTAGAAGAATATATGCTAGACTCTGAGGCATCTCCTAAACCGTCATATCCCAAATCTTGTAACTGTCTGTTTCCGTCATCTGCGTCAAAGGCGTATACCAAAGATTGTTTGTTGGGCACCACGCCCCAGCTACTCGCTATACTGTTGTTTGCAGCATCAGCAACTGCCAAACCGTTTTCGTATTGTTTCTGACCATCCTTCAAAATGTCTTCAGAAATATTTCCAAGATTAAAGACTAGCTCTCCAGGAGTTTGGGTGATTCCGTCTACATAAGGATCTAAAAGCCAAAACTGAATATATTCTATATTGGCCTGTTCAAAATTTGTGGTGTTTAAAGCCTTGGTGATACCGCCCCATTTATCATCGTCGCTGCGCTGCTCAAAATTCGGATCGTTGTTGTAAGGACCTTTTTCTTCAGGGTAGTACACCAGATCCAAGGTACTCTGTACCGTTGTTTGTCCTTGAGCAATATCAATTTGAGGGAATATCTCGTCGATAAAAATACGCCTGGTCTCATTTGTTGAAATATCGTCTAGATTTAAAGATGAGGGACGTTGTGAGGTGTAAAAAATAGGATCGATAGAATACCAAGCCAATTTTGCCCGACCGTAACCGTTTCGTAGATTGTTGGGATCTGTGGGCCCTGAACCTTCTAAACCGTCTTGAAAATAGGCCAAAGGTGCTGATGACATAGACCAAGACTGTGCTCCCTTGATATCTAAGAATGCTTGAGCTCCTTCAAAATCATCGATATAAGAAGTGGTCTCTCCATTAAAATCAGCTATTCGAGGTGCATTGGGTCTCAAAGCGGCAAATTCTGCTCGAAGTGAAACTTTAGAAGGAACCTCGGTTTCAACATTTGGAAATAAATTGGCAATTCGAGTTAAAATCGGAAGTTCAGTACTAAACTGGCCATTGAATCCGTAAACCGTATTGTTGACCGGCTCCACACCGAAATTTGCTTTTTGCGTTAAAGGACGTTCACTTAGATTCAACCAAGTCGCCCCAATTCGAAGCTTGTCACTAAACACATGATCTACATTGATACCGCTAAATCGTCTGGTCTGCTGTCCGAATACCGCATTGTCTTCAACACTAATTTGTATGGGTAAATTGCTGTTTTGAATGCTCTGATCTAATATTTGAACAGTACTCGCCTGATAATCTACCGTGTAGTCAATACCCTCCTGTAAAATTCGACTTCCGGCAGTAACTCGAACCGAACCTCTTGCGACGTTAAAGGCGCCTATTGGGATTCCAGAAGATCCCGCTTGGCTTTTGTAACTTCCCTTGATTCGAAATCTATTTTTTTCTGCGTTTTGCAGTGAAGCCGCCTTGGTTTTTGCATAGAGGTCTCTAAAGACGAATTTGTCTTGATTGGGATTATAGGATTGTGCGTTTTCATCTTCATAATTTTCCTCTTCCTGAGCTCGTAATGATTCAAAGAGAAAAGATCCAAAGGGCTCCACTTTGGTAAAAAGAATTAATCCATTTTCTGAATCGATTGTGACTCCTTCTAGATAATCGAAAAAGCCATCTCCTTTTTCCTGTAAATCCCGATAAATATTTAAGCGGTCAAAATTGAAAATATTGAGTAAGCTTCGATCCGTAAATGCGCTTGGCCAAAAACTACTTCCTTCTGCAGGGGTGATGTAATTTCGCGGACTTGGATCGTTGTAAAAAATTTGAACTTTGAAATCTTCTTGGGTTAAACCGAAGGCTCCAGTCGCATAAATGTTTTTCATCATCAAATCCCAAATAGGATCATTGACATTGGTAATATTACTCTTGAGCATTTTTACCACTATATTTTGATTGTCCGAAGGATTTAAATCACCCGTTGGTATTGATGCAGTTCCATTAGCAAATTCTCCAACCTGATACACTTCACCGTTATAGGTGTATTGGTAAGCGACACCCAATACCTCATCATTGCTGAGTTTTTGACGCAGGGAAATATAACCCAATTGCTCGTTTAGCTGGTAATCTCGGCCAATTTCAAGCTTTCGAGCATTCTCTAAATAACTGTAATCAAAGCCTTGGTTAATATTGTATGAAGGAATATTAAACCCCTCTTCGACAGTAGCTATTGATCGAATGGCACTAGTCAAATAAGTTGGAGCACCATTGTTTTCAGGATTGAATTTGTTAGCCTTGTTTTGCGGTAATCCCACCGCGGATTGCGGATTCAAAAAATCAGTCAAATCAGGTCGTAACCGCCCTATTCTGGTATCTTCAATATTAGGTTCACCCAAATCTTGAATGGCTACAATATTTCTTATGTTTTGAGTTTGTTGGCTTCTGTTGGTCACCCAAACCTCAAGACGTGTAATTTGAATTTGAGAATTGATGAAAGGATAGTTTTCTAATGCCCTATCGTACTGATTTCTGAAATATTGAGCTAAAAAGAAATGTCGGTCTTCATCGTAATCAATGGGGCTCAATTCAAATTCGTTTACCGCTGCTCCCCCTTGTACTTGGATGGAATTGTTCTGTGATTGCTGCTCAGAAAAGACTGCCGTAACAGTGGTCTTACCAAACTGCAACTGCGTTTTTACCCCAAATAAACGTTCTGCTCCCTGTATAAGCGAGGTAGCCAGAGGCATATTGACATTCCCAATTTCAATACTTTGAATGATGTCGTCTTCTGTTGGAGTATAATCCAATTTAAAGATGTTCTGAAAATCAAAACTGGCCTCTGTATCGTAGTTGGCATTGATTTGAAGTCGCTCTCCTATTTTTCCATTTATACCGACTCCTATTCTCTGATCAAAATCAAAGGAGGTATTGGTACGATTTCGAGGTGAAAGTGAAGGATTATCGTTTTTTTGCCACAAGACACCTAAGTCGACAGCAATCGATCCACTAGGGATAATTTCAATTTCATTTCCTCCAAATACCGTTTCAAAAAAGTCGTTGTTGATGTAGAACTCCGGAAGTAAGTTTCTCTGGTTATCTTGAGATCCGCTCGTTCGACCGTCGACAGCCTCAGTTTTAGTTTTAAAATAAGACTTGATCTGTGATTTTTTAACCCATTCGAAATACTGAGCCGGACTTAATATTTTTGGAAAACCGATGGTGTTAGCCCCGAGATACGATCTGAGAACATACTGATTTGACAAGGCGTCATAGGTGTATTTCGACTGCAGACCATCATAGGTGAGTGCAGGTAATTTTCCCATTGAAGGGCCTGTAGGGATAGAATCAGATGCAGTCTGCTGTTGTGCTGAGCTCAAAGAAACTCCAAACAAAAACAAGACGACTACATTTTTTTTGATTCTTTGAAGCATAGACCCTAAAGACGATTTAAAGCTTGTTTTATCAATTGCTCAACAGACATTTCGGCGTCTGTCTTTAGCAAGGAATCGATGATTTTTTCTGAAGATTTTTTGTTGTAACCTAAAACTTCTAAAGCCGCGATGGCCTCGTCTTTCTGCTGCAGTGCAGCACCTATACCCACGAAGTTTTCGCTGATTTCTACCTTGCTGATTTTATCTTTTAAATCTATAATTACACGCTGGGCTGTCTTTAATCCAATTCCTTTGACACTTTGAATTTTTTTTACATCCTCTTGAGCAATGGCTGTTCCTATCTCATCTGGATTTAACGAAGACAACATAGTTCGAGCAGTTGATGCCCCAATTCCATTTACACTGATTAAAAGTTTAAAGATTTCTCGTTCGCCAGTATCAAAAAATCCATATAAGGTATGGCTGTCTTCTTTAATTTGAAGATAGGTGTGAATTTGAACTGATTCTTCATTGGGAATTAATCCATAGGTGTGTAATGATATGTCTACGTGATACCCAACTCCATTGCATTCTACAATGATATGTGTGGGATTCTTTTCGATCAATCTTCCTCTTAAGAACGTAATCATGCTTTGGTTTGTTTTTGGGCATCGACTACTGCGAAAGTGGCCATGTTTACAATTTCATCTACACTCGCCCTGAGCTGTAAAATGTGAACGGGATGATTCAAGCCGAGCATGATTGGTCCAATAGATTTTACCCCGTGTAATTCTTTCATCAATTTATAGGTAATATTAGCCGCATCGAGGTTCGGAAAAATGAGCGTGTTCACTTTTTTGCCCGTCAATTTTGAAAACGGAAAGTCATTTGCGGTCATTTCGGCATTGAGTGCAAAATCCGACTGCACTTCTCCATCGATATCAATTTCAGGATAATACTTATGCATCATCTGAACGGCCTGCCTCACTTTGACTGCCTGTGTTTTTTTAGACGACCCAAAATTCGAGTGTGATAACATCGCAATAGTGGGTTTATAACCCAGGTCTTTAACCGCATTAGCCGTCATTAATGCTATTTCAGCGAGTTCTTCAGCTGTTGGATCTACATTGATAGCCGTATCCGCCAAAAACAACGGCCCTCTGCTGGTTAACATGACATTCATTGTCGCCGCCTTTTGAACACCCTCTGCTGTTCCTATAACCTCAAAAACGGGGCGTAATACCATGGGAAATGCTCTGGAATACCCTGAAATCATAGCGTCAGCAGCTCCGGTTCTCACCATCATCGAAGCAAAATAATTGCGTTGAATCATAACTGACTTCGCGTGATATTTTGTCAAGCCTTTGCGCCTATTGGTCTGCATCAATAAGTCTGCAAATTCATGTCGCTTACTTCGCTCGTTATCACTACTCGGATCGATAATTTCAATATCCGCATCAAACTCAATTTCTTCTTTTAGACTTAAAATCATTTCAAGATCACCGAGTAAGATAGGTGTAGCAATATTTTCGTCGTGTACGTATTGAGCTGCCTTAAGCACATCAATCTGATCAGCTTCTGCAAACACAACCCGCTTAGGATTTTTCTTGGCGATGGCTTGCATCGAACGAACAAACTTATCATCGTTACCTGAACGAACAATCAATTGTTCTTCATAACGTTCCCAATCTTTAATTTCTTTGCGCGCTACTCCAGATTCCATAGCTGCCTTTGCAACTGCAATAGGTATTTTACTAATCAATCTAGGATCAAACGGCTTGGGAATAATGTATTCTTTTCCGAAAGTGAGTTTGGTGATGTCGTATGTAATATTGACCTGTTCAGGTACTGGCTCCTTAGCCAAATCCGCCAATGCACGCACAGCTGCCATTTTCATAGCCTCATTGATTTTACGTGCACGTACATCAAGAGCTCCTCTAAAAATAAATGGAAAACCTAAAACATTGTTGACCTGATTAGGGTGATCAGATCGGCCAGTGGCCATGATGATGTCGTCTCTCGTTTGAATCGCCAAATCATAAGCGATCTCTGGGTCGGGATTCGCCATGGCAAAAACGATAGGGTTGGAAGCCATTGTTTTTAACATTTCTGGCGAAACAATATCAGCAATAGATAATCCGATAAAAACATCTGCATCAACCAAGGCCTCTTCTAAGGTATCTATTTTGCGATCAGAAGCGAACTCTAGTTTTTGACTCGTTAAATTCGCTCTATCCTTTCGAATAACACCTTTACTGTCGAGCATTACAATGTGCTCTGATTTAGCGCCAAATGCCTTGTAGAGTCGTGTACAAGAAACTGCGGCCGCTCCTGCTCCACTGACCACAATTTTCACTTCGTCTATTTTTTTATCCGCTAATTCTAGCGCATTTAACAGTGCGGCAGCAGAAATTATTGCCGTTCCGTGTTGATCGTCATGCATGACAGGGATGTCGAGCTCTTCAATAAGGCGCTGTTCTATTTCAAAAGCCTCAGGCGCCTTGATATCTTCTAAATTGATTCCTCCAAAAGAAGGAGCGATTCGCTTGACTGTTTCGACAAATTCGTCAACGTTTTTGGTATCTACTTCGATGTCGATTCCATCGATATCTGCAAATATTTTGAAGAGTAGACATTTACCCTCCATTACCGGTTTAGCGGCCAAAGGACCGATGTCGCCCAAGCCTAAAACCGCAGTACCGTTGGAGATGACCGCGACAATATTTCCTTTTGAAGTGTATTTATAAACGTCATCTGCCTCAGCTTCTATCTTTAAACAGGGTTCTGCAACACCAGGAGAATAAGCCAGTGCTAAATCTCTTTGGGTTTGGTAGGGTTTGGTGGGGATGATAGCAATTTTTCCTGGAGAAGGCTTTGCGTGATAAACTAAAGCCTCTCTTTTTTGCTTTGAATTGCTCATAAACCTGGAATTTTCAATTAAAATTAATTCTTTTGAATCTATTCTATGGAATGAATCTCAATTAATTACCAAAAAAATCCAACAACAATAACAGTGATCACACCTAAGATAATAGCGAGGATTCTGTAGTTCTGATACCAAGGAAGTGACTTTAATTCTTCTGTCTCTTGATCGTAAATGGCTTTTTTGTAGGTGAAATTTGCTACTACCTCTGCATCAGGTGCAGCCGTTGCAAGACTCACTGCGATATGAATTAGTACACTGATGGCAAACAACAGATTCGCTTTGGCTAAAAAGTGCAATTCATTGATGTATGTACTCCAACCAAAGGACATAGACAGAATCATAAACACCGCAAAAATACCTCCCCCTATAAGGCTGTAAAATGCTCCATGACGGTTTGCTTTTTTCCAGAAAAGACCTAAGACAAAAGCCGAAACCACTGGAGGTGAGGTAAAGGCAATAACCAATTGTAAGTACCCCCACAAGGAGTCACTAACTTGTTCTATATAAGGCACCCAAGCAGAAGCCAAAATAACTAGAATAAGGGTTGACAATTGTCCTACGCGCACCAAACGTTGGCTGCTCAAATCAGGCTTGATTTGTTTAACAAAATCCATAGTGATCAGCGTTGAAGCCGAATTAAAAGTGGCAGATACTGAAGACATCATTGCTGCGAGTAATCCAGCGACTACCAAGCCCAAAATTCCACTTGGTAACAATTGAAATAACAATACCGGATAGGTCAAATTCGGACAATCCTTTAAATTTTCACAAACCCCGTTAGCGGTCATATAACCCAATTCGCTAATGTCTAGGGTATTGAATAACAACAATGCTAGTACCCCAGGCACAATCATAATGAATATTACAGGAAGCTTTAGAAATCCTGCAAATAAGGCGCCCCAACGACCGTGATTTAAATCTTTAGCCCCTAAGACACGTTGAACCATAAATTGGTTGTTGGCCCAGAAGTAAAAACCCAATAATGCAACACCTGAAATTAAACCCCACCAGGGCATAAATTCGTCATTGCTAGGACGTACGACACTAAAAACCTCATCCGCGGTGGCGGGAATGTATTTTCCATTTGCCGCTCTATCACCAAAATCAACTCCTCCAGCTGCTAATAATTCATCTAAAGAACTCATCATGGTGCTCCATCCTCCTCCGAGCTGATCGAAAGCAAAATAAGTAATCAAGCAAGAGCCAATAATTAGTAAAACAGCTTGAATGACCTCGGTTTGAATCACCGAATTCAGCCCTCCCGGTATGGTGTAGGCCGCAGCAGCAATCGCCAATAAGATAATTATTGTCGTCGATGAGACTTCTGGAAAAAGCAACTTCAACACGATTGATCCCACGTAAAGTGCAGCTGCTGTATCTACCATGACATTACCGATAATGGTAATGAGAGAGAAGTAATATCTAGAGCGTTTATCGTAGCGCTTTTGTAAAAATTCTGGCATGGTATACACACCAGATTTTAAATAAAAGGGTAAAAAGAATATCGCAAAAATGATAAGAATCACAACGGCGTACCACTCGTAATTGTACACATTGATATTGGTTTGAAATCCATCAGAAGCCAAACCTACAAGAGTAGAACTGGAAATATTCGCTGAAAACAGGGCGATTCCAACTATAGGCCAACTCATCGTACGACCACCTAAAAAGTAATCTTCAGAACTTGAACGTTTAGATTTAGAAATACCGTAAATAATTATACCAATGAGGTATAAAAAAATGACGATTAAATCGAGATTTTGCAATTGATTCATCATTAGTTAAGTTTAGTTGTAGTGCAAGATAATTACTTTTCAGTACTGACAAAATCAATATTTCGTTTTAAACCCCTGTATTTAGTGCGCTGAATGGCCGACTCTTTAAAGAGTCTTCCAAAGGTCGCTTCAGTCAGGTCATGCCAGTCTGCTTTTTCGTAGGATTTTAGGGCTTCAGGTAATTCAAATAACTTTTGTCCGTGGGGTTTTGAGAACTTGTTCCAAGGACAAACATCTTGGCATACATCACAGCCGAAAATCCAATCTTCAAATTGGTTTTTGTACGCCTGTGGAATCTCTTCTTTTAACTCTATGGTGAAATACGAGATGCATTTGCTGCCGTCGAGTTTGTAGGGCTCTATAATCGCCTGGGTTGGACAGGCATCAATACAGGCTGTACAAGATCCACAATGGTCTGTCGTTGGTGAATCTGCTTCGAGTTCTAAATCGATTATAAGTTCTGCAATAAAGAAATAAGAACCTGTTTGTTTTTGAATTAGGTTAGTGTTTTTACCAACCCAGCCCAAACCTGAACGCTCCGCCCAAGCTTTCTCAAGTATGGGTGCCGAGTCTACAAAAACACGGCCGTGTACCTCGCCGATTTCACGCTGAATCTCATGCAGTAGTTCATAGAGCAAATCTTTGATGACCTTGTGATAATCTTGACCGTATGCGTACTTTGAAATCTTGTACGAATCTGTGGCGATTCTGTTTTCTTCGGAGGGATAATAATTGTAGAGTAGACTTACAACCGATTTTGCTCCATCAACTAAAAGTCGTGGATCAAGGCGTTTGTCAAAATTGCGTTCCATATAAGACATCTCTCCGTGGTGCCCTTGCTTTAGCCACTTTTCAAGTCTTGGAGCCTGGTCTTCTAAAAAATCAGCCTTTGAAATTCCGCAGGCCATAAAACCCAAATTCTTGGCCTTCTCTTTAATTAGAGACGCGTATTTTGCTCCTTGATTCAATGTTTTATTCGTTGTTAAATAAATCCATAGCACTGGATGGTCGGCTTCGCCCTAAGTGCTTGTAAGCCGCTTCGGTCGCTTCTCGACCTCGCTGGGTGCGAACAATAAACCCCTCTTGAATGAGAAAAGGTTCGTAAACTTCTTCTATGGTTTCAGGGCTTTCTGATACGGCGGTTGCCAAAGTGTTAATTCCGACCGGCCCTCCTTTAAATTTGTCAATAAGGGTAGATAAGATCCGATTGTCCATATCGTCTAAACCATGAGTATCCACATTCAAGGCATTCAAGCCGTATTGAGCAATTTTAATATCTATGGTCCCATCTCCTTTAATTTGTGCAAAATCTCTTACTCTTCTCAATAGTGCATTACAAATTCTGGGAGTTCCCCTGCTTCTTCCTGCAATTTCAATAGCGGCCTCTTCACTTATGGGTACATTAAGTATACCTGCAGATCGTTGTACGATATGAGATAATAATGGGGTGGAATAATAGGAGAGACGACATTGTATACCAAATCGAGCTCTCATAGGGGCAGTGAGCAGACCAGAACGGGTAGTTGCACCGACAAGAGTAAAAGGTTTTAGATTAATCTGAACCGTTCTTGCATTAGGCCCAGATTCAATCATAATATCAATTTTGAAATCTTCCATTGCCGAATAGAGGTATTCCTCTACTACAGGAGAAAGACGATGTATCTCGTCAATGAATAGCACATCTCGCTCTTCTAAATTGGTCAACAAACCAGCGAGATCTCCAGGCTTATCTAAGACCGGCCCAGAGGTGATTTTAATGCCCGCATCGAGCTCATTGGCTAAGATGTTGGCGAGCGTAGTTTTTCCAAGACCAGGTGGTCCGTGTAATAGGGTGTGATCCAAGGCTTCATCTCTCAAATTAGCCGCTTCTACAAAGACTTTTAAGTTTTCAAGAATAGCGTCTTGGCCGGTGAAGTCATCAAAGCCTTTAGGACGTAATACCTTTTCGACTTCGTGATCTTCAGATTCAAAATGAGCTCCACTGGCATCTAAATGACTGTTCATGTTCTGCTTAGTTCTTGAGCTATAAAAATAACCAATATTCATCTATTGAGCTCAGCAAAAAAAAAAGGCCTTTCAATGAAAGGCCTTTAAATTTTATAAGGTTCGAGCTTAGTGATTCAGCTCCTCTTCATTCTCTTGTAATGGAATGTGCTGAGGAACGAAATCTTGACCCTCAATAATGTATTCTCCATTTTCGTAGGTCTTACTGTAATCGTAGGCCCAACGGTGTACTTCTGGAATAGCTCCTTCCCAGTTTCCGTGGAAGTGTTCCTGAGGAGCAGTCCACTCTAGCGTATTTGAATTCCAAGGATTCTGAGGTCCGCGCTTTCCGTAGAAAATACTGTATATAAAGTTGTAAACAAATACCAATTGAGCCGCTCCAGCGATTAAAGCAAACATGGTCATTAATACCTGAACATCTTGCAATTCGTCAAACATAGGGAATGCTGTATTTTGGTAATATCTTCTCGGTACACCAGCCATTCCGACAAAGTGCATTGGGAAGAATACACCATAGGCACATATCGCAGTAACCCAGAAGTGTACATATCCTAAATTCTTGTTCATCATTCTACCTTGGAACATTTTAGGGAACCAGTGATAGACTCCAGCAAATAATCCGTAAAGTGCAGAAATACCCATTACCAAGTGAAAGTGAGCAACCACGAAGTAAGTATCGTGAACATTGATATCCAAGGCACTGTCACCTAAAATAATACCTGTTAATCCTCCTGTAATAAAGGTTGACACCAAGCCAATCGAGAATAACATCGCGGGGTTCAACTGAAGGTTTCCTTTCCAGAGTGTAGTGATATAATTAAATGCTTTTACAGCTGATGGAATCGCGATAAGTAGTGTTGTGAATGTAAATACAGAACCTAAGAATGGATTCATTCCTGAGATGAACATGTGGTGACCCCAAACAATTGTTGACAAGAAAGCGATTGCGATAATAGATGCAACCATCGCTCTATATCCAAAAATCGGTTTTCTCGCATTGGTGGCCATAACTTCAGAAGTGATTCCCAAAGCTGGTAACAAAACGATGTATACCTCAGGGTGACCTAAGAACCAGAATAAGTGCTCATATAAAACAGGAGACCCTCCTTGGTAATGCAATACCTCTCCTTGAATAAAAATATCCGAGAGGAAGAAGGAAGTTCCGAAACTTCGATCCATGAGTAATAGTAATGCTGCAGAAAGTAAAACCGGAAAGGATACCACTCCGATAATAGCGGTTACAAAAAACGCCCAAATCGTTAAAGGTAATCTAGTCATGGTCATACCTTTTGTTCTGAGATTTATTACTGTAACGATATAATTCAATGATCCCAAAAGAGAAGATGCGATAAATATGGCCATAGAAAGAAGCCACATCGTCATCCCCATACCAGAACCGGGTTGCGCTTGAGGTAAGGCTGATAGTGGAGGATAAATCGTCCATCCCGCAGCAGCTGGTCCAGATTCAATAAAAATAGAAGCCACCATAATAACACTAGACACAAAGAACATCCAATAAGAAAGCATGTTCAAAAATCCAGAAGCCATATCGCGTGCCCCAATCTGCAATGGAATAAGCAGGTTACTAAACGTTCCACTCAATCCAGCGGTCAATACAAAAAAGACCATTAGAGTTCCGTGGATGGTTACCAGTGCCAGATAAATATCCGCATCCATTACTCCGTCGGGAGCCCATTTTCCTAAAATGGCTTGGAAGACAGGAAAAGATTCTCCTGGCCATGCCAATTGCATACGAAACAATAAGGACATTGCAATCCCTATAAATCCTGTAATTAATCCTGTAATCAAATATTGCTTAGCAATCATCTTATGGTCTTGACTAAAGATGTACTTCGTAATAAATGTTTCTTTGTGATGGTGTTCTAAATCGTGAGCCATAACAGTTTTTTTTTCTTAATTCAATTTGCGTTTTATTGTACAGGAGCAACGGTTTCAATAAAAGACCTTTGCTCTGCCATCCATTTGTTGTAATCTTCTTCAGATTCAACAATGATTTTCATTTGCATATTGTAATGCGATTTTCCACATATTTTGTTGCACAGCAGGAGATAATCAAATTCCCAAGGTTCGCTATTAGGCTCACCATTTGCTGCACGCTCTGCGCGTATTTTATTTGTTCTTCTTACTTTTTCAATGACCTCAGGTTGCAGACGCATTTCTTCTGTAGTCATAGTAGGTGTAAATGAAAACTGAGTCACCATACCAGGCACACAATTCATTTGCGCTCTAAAGTGAGGCATATAAGCAGAGTGTAAGACGTCTTGTGATCTCATGTAAAAGTTAACCTTACGCCCTACAGGAAGGTGTAATTCCTTCACGATAATGTCGTCTTCAGCATAAGGATCTGATTCATCGAGGCCTAAGACATTAGCACGGTTAATATCGATAAGTCGAACACTTGCATCACCAAGAACGTTATCTTCTCCGCCGTATCTCGCCGTCCAATTGAATTGCTGTGCGTAGAGCTCAACAATTAGAGGATCGTCATCGTCGTTGATATCCATAATGTTTGTCCAGGCGTACAATCCGTATAGGATAAGTCCGGCTAACACAATTACAGGAATGATGGTCCAAATGAATTCAAGTCTATCGTTATCGGCAAAAAAGAGTGCTTTTTGCCCTGTTTTTCCTCGGTATTTGTATCCGAAATAGTGAAGCAAGAATTGCGTAATAGTCTGCACAATCATGATGATGACCATTGAGATCCACATCAATTGATCGGTATCTAATCCGTGTTCAGAAGCCGATACGGGCAATAAAAATTTTGTGTATCGCGCAAAACTAAATATGGTAATTCCGTAGATAAAAACCAGAAACAAAAAGATCAAAAGACCGTTGTACTTGTTGTCTTCATCATTGGCAACTCCAGAATGAACTTTTGACTTGGCCCCTAGTTGAGAGATTTCAAAAATCTTACCCATTTGCCAAATGGCAACTCCAACTAATACGACTACTGTTAAAATTAATACTGTTGACATTTATCGTTTACTTTCTGGTTATTAATAGTGAAAATGTTTACTCTCTTCAATAAGAGGATTGCGTTTCGGTGTAAGTGGTGTCTTGGTCAATGCAGTGAAAATTACGTATAAGAACAATCCTGCAAAGAATAGAATACCTCCTAATTCAGCTATGCCAAAGCCCCAATATGCTCCGACGGTTCCAGGCATAATCATATTGAAAAAGTCCATGTAATGCCCGAATAAAATGACGATTCCTGTAACTTGAATAAACCAATTAACACGCTTGTAATCACTTCTCATTAAGACTAATAATGGGAAGATGAAATTCAGAACAAGCATTCCGAAAAACGGAACTTTGTAGTTCTCGAATCGCATCACGTAATAGGTAACCTCTTCAGGGATATCGGCATACCAAATCAACATAAATTGGCTAAACCACAGGTAAGTCCAGAAAATACTGATACCAAACATGAATTTAGCTAAATCGTGTATATGTGAATTATTGATGATTTCTAAGTATCCTTTAGATTTTAAATACATCGTTACCAGTGCAATGGTAGTAATACCCGAAACAAAGAAAGATGCAAATACATACCATCCAAATAAGGTACTAAACCAGTGAGGGTCAACACTCATGATCCAGTCCCAAGACATCATAGACTCCGTTACCAAGAAAAAGGCTAAAAATCCTGCTGACCATCTAAAGTTTTTGACAAAGTTAGAATCGTCAGTAGCGAGGTCTTGCGCTAAGGAATACTTTCTTGAGAGTTGGCGGTAAAATATCCAACCTCCCATAAAGAACAACGCTCTCAACAAAAAGAAAGGTGAATTCAAGTATCCAGATTTGTTTTGAATGAGTTTATCATGTGCAACAACGTCAGCATCCATCCATACGAACAAATGATTCAGGTGCATAGAACTCAAAACAAAGAATAAGAATAAAATTGCCGCACCCGGAATGAGATAGGCCGTAATTCCCTCCATTACTCTGAATAAAAGTGGAGACCATCCGGCTTGAGAAGCTCTTTGAATAGCATAAAATGCAAGTACACCAAGAGCGATTAAAAAGCTAAATAATGCTGCTACATAAAACGCTGACCAAGGTCTGTTTTTCATCTGATCTAGCATGTGTTGATCATGAGATGCATCGTGAGAACCATGTGCCTGTTCAGCACCATGACCTGAACTGTGATCAGCCTCATGTCCAGCTTCTTCATGCGCTGCTTCTTCGTGATGACCTTCCTCTTCGTGATGGTCTGCTTCGGCTACCACTGCTTCTTCAAGGTGATAGTCATGAGTCTCCTCACCGTGAGCATCGCTTTGATGAGATTCATCACCGTGGCCTGAACCGTGCTCGTCATGACCGGCCGCCATCATTGCCTTGGCCTCGTCTACGTTTGAAGGAGCACTTAAAAATCCATAACCAAGTCCCAACAAGCCGAGGGCCATTAAAACGAAGGTTACTAATCTAAATCTATTTGAAAACTGATACATAGTTTTGTTTTCTTATTTTGTTAGGTCTGTCTTTAATTTCATTACGTATTCGGAAATCTGCCAAATCTCCTCTTCACTACTCAATTGAGCTGCGTATGAACCCATTGAATTTAGTCCATAATAAATGGTGTGATAGGTGCTTCCCACGGTAATATTTCTACCCTGATCAGCATAACTAGGTACCCCTAGAATTTTTTCTCTTTTTACCAAGTGTCCTTGACCATCACCTTTTGCTCCATGGCAGATGGCACAATAGACATCATATAGTTCTTTTCCTTTACTGAGGTTTTCCTCAGCTTGGTCTGCTGATAGTGGACTTTCTTGAGCTCTCGCCCCTTCTTTGCCTTCTATAGTGTTATCAAATTCGTAAGGCATCCACCCTCTTGGAATCGTATTGTCGGCAGGAAGCATTGCAGCCGTACCTTGTGGAAATAAGTCAGACTCTTGATACGTCTCATATCCCACAGACTCATACATATTAGGCATGTACTGAAAGTTGGGCTTGTTTTTGTCAAAACAAGACGTCAATGTCAATACTAGACTCAATGCTACGATATATGGTAAAGTCGATTTCATGTTATTCATTGTTTTTTGGTATTTGAACTTCAACAGCACCTGTGTCTAATAAAAACTCCTGAAGTTCTTTTAAATCACCTTTTAAAGCTACTTCCATCAAAAAGTGATCGTCGGTTGTTCGCACGTCTGGATTTTCAGCTTCTTTAAATGGCCACATTCTACTTCTTAAGTAGAACGTAATTACCATTAAGTGAGCTGCAAAAAATACGGTCATCTCAAACATGACTGGTACAAATGCAGGCATATTTAAAAAGAAGCTAAAACTCGGTTTACCTCCAATGTCTTGCGGCCAATCTTGAATCATGATGTAATTCATCATGGTAATGGCTACGGACAAACCTAAACATCCATATAGGAATGCAGCCGCTGAAATACGTGTATCCTCTAAACCGAGGGCTTTGTCTAATCCGTGGACCGGAAAAGGCGTATAAACCTCTTCGATATGCAGTTTTTTTTCTTTAACCGCCTTAACAGCATTCATTAGAATGTCGTCATCTGTGTATAATGCTCGAATTAATTTTGTAGCCATTTTAGTCCAGATTATTAGTTGATTGCGAATTTGAAATAACTTCTCCCGTTGCTTCGTCGTACTCTCGTACTACGCCACGAGCTGGCATTTCATATAAAGGTTTTCCTGAGTCGCGCAATTCTTTGAAACGCGCTCCTGAAGATTTGAGTATAGACTTTACTTCAGCTTGTGCGATTACTGGGAAGGTTCTAGAATACAACAAGAACAATACAAAGAAGAATCCAATTGTACCTATGAATATTCCGATATCGACAAAAGTTGGAGAGAACATAGTCCATGAAGATGGCAGGTAATCTCTGTGTAAGGATGTAACAATGATCACAAAACGCTCAAACCACATTCCTATATTCACCACGATGGAGATAAAGAAGGAGAACATGATACTTGTTCTCAATTTTTTAAACCACATGAATTGTGGAGAGAATACATTACAAGTCATCATTGACCAATACGCCCACCAATAAGGTCCAGTCGCTCTGTTTAAGAACGCGTACTGTTCGTATTCTACACCAGAATACCAAGCGATAAATAACTCTGTGATATAGGCACATCCAACAATTGAACCCGTAATCATAATTACGATATTCATCAATTCGATATGTTGAACTGTAATATAAGCTTCAAGACCTACCACCTTTCTCATGATGATAAGAAGGGTATTCACCATCGCGAAACCAGAGAAGATCGCCCCAGCAACGAAATACGGTGGAAAGATAGTGGTATGCCAACCCGGTATAACCGATGTGGCGAAGTCAAATGATACAATCGTGTGTACTGAAAGTACAAGAGGAGTAGCAAGACCTGCAAGTACTAATGAAACCTCTTCAAATCGCTGCCAATCTTTTGCTCTACCTGTCCAACCAAAACTTAGTAAACTGTAAATTTTCTTTTGAAACGGCTTAACCGCTCTATCTCTAATCATAGCGAAATCAGGCAACAATCCTGTCCACCAGAATACAAGAGAAACTGATAAATAAGTTGAGATTGCGAATACGTCCCAAAGTAGAGGCGAGTTGAAATTCACCCACAAAGACCCGTATTGATTCGGAATCGGTAATACCCAATAGGCCAACCAAGGTCTACCCATGTGAATAATTGGAAATAAACCTGCTTGAATTACCGAAAATATGGTCATCGCTTCGGCAGATCTGTTGATGGCCATTCTCCATTTCTGTCTGAACAGAAGGAGTACCGCAGAGATTAGGGTTCCTGCGTGACCAATACCCACCCACCAGACGAAGTTGGTAATGTCCCAAGCCCAGTTTACGGTTTTGTTTAGACCCCAAACACCAATACCTGTTGAGATTGTGTAAATGATACAACCAATTCCCCACAAAAAGGCCACAAGGGAGATTCCAAAAACAATCCACCATTGTTTGTTTGCCTTTCCCTCTACTGGTTTAGCGATATCAATTGATACGTCGTGATATCCTTTGTCCCCAAGGACAAGAGGTTTACGTATCGGAGCTTCATAATGCGACGCCATAGTTGTTGTTTAATTTAAATATTGTTTAGGCTTCTTCTGTATTTCGAACTTTCACTTGGTAGAATACATTAGGCTGTGTTCCTACGTGTTCTAACAGGTGATACATTCTGTTGTTTTCTTTTAAATGAGCGATTTCACTTTCATGATCATTCACATCACCAAATACGATAGCTCCATTATCACAGGCTGCAGAACATGCTGTGTTGAACTCACCGTCTTTGATCGCTCTTCCGTCTCGTTTCGCATCGAGTATTGTTTTCTGTGTTCTTTGGATACACATTGAACACTTCTCCATCACACCTCTAGAACGAACATTTACATCTGGGTTCAATACCATTCGACCTAGGTCGTTGTTCATATTGAAATCAAACTCATCGTTTTGGTTGTATAAGAACCAGTTAAATCTTCTTACTTTATAAGGACAGTTGTTCGCACAATAACGTGTACCGATACATCTATTGTAAGCCATGTGGTTTTGACCTTGTCTAGAATGCGAAGTAGCTGCTACTGGACAAACGGTCTCACACGGAGCGTGGTTACAATGCTGACACATTACAGGCTGGAAAGCGACCTGAGGATTATTTGAAGGATTTTCTAATTCTCCAAATCCACCAAGGCTACCGTTAGATCCAAACAGACCGTCTAAATCTTCTTTTTTCTCATTGTCCGCCTCAAAACTTTCCTCTGAAGAGTAATAGCGGTCAATTCTTAGCCAGTGCATATCACGTGAAACTCGAATTTCTCTTTTTCCTACTACAGGTACATTGTTTTCAGCATGACAAGCGATTACACAAGCACCACAACCTGTACACGCATTTAAATCGATAGACATATTAAAGTGGTGTCCTACCGATCGATCAAAGCTGTCCCATAAGTCAACACTTGAAGCCGGTACTTCTTGGTGATCAAGTGAAACCTGAGGTATTTTATTCCAAACCGCTGCATCCTCATGTAAATAAGAATTCATGTCGGTTTCTTTGATAATATCACCTCTACCCATTAGTGTTCTCTGCAACTGAACACATGCAAATTCATGCATACCACTCATTTTTTCAACTTTTACTTGTTGAGATTTTGAGTTGTTTAGGTAAAGTTTAAAGGCATTCACTCCAGTTTGCATCTCTGTTTGAATACCGGATTTTCTTCCGTAACCAAAGGCTAAACCAAAAGTTCCTACAGCCTGACCTGGTTGAACAATCACCGGTACATTCTCTAGAACTTGTTCTCCCACTGTTAACTTAGCATACGAGCCATCTAAACCTCCATTGGCCACATATTCATTTACTAAACCTAACTTTTCAGCGTCAGTTTTAGATACGGTTAAATAGTTATCCCATGAGGTTCTGGTAATTGGATCAGGGAATTCTTGTAGCCATGGATTGTTCGATTGACTACCATCACCCATTCCAGTTTTGGCGTATAATACAAGTTCGCTGTCGCTAACTCTAGTGTTCGAAAGTGATCTTGCAGCACTTAGCTCTTGATCCGCTTCAGTAACGCTTCGACTTAAACTCACATTTTCATCTCGAACGTAAACACCGTCTTGCAATGCCTTGTTCCAAGATGAGCCCTCTAAAATCGAAGTTTCCCAAGTTTGTCTTACAAAGTCGTAATAACTTTCTTCTACTCCTGCCCATTTGAGTAAACAAGCTTCAAATTGACGTGTGTCGAAAAGTTCTCTAATCACGGGCTGTGTCAAACCATAAAACCCTGCTTTGACCTGCATGTCCCCCCAAGATTCCATGAAGTGAGAAGCTGCAGCAACAAAGGTTGATGCACTTGCTGTCTCGTTATTTAAGAAGGCACTTGAAACCGTAAATCCAACCTTGCTCATAGCAGACTGAAAACGATCAGCATCAGGACTGTTGTACAATGGATTAACCCCATCTAAAAGTAGCATTCCCACTCTAGAGGCTTCCATGTCGTCTAAAAGCGCATTCCACTTTTGAAGACTTCCTTGAGCTGTGTATCTCGGTTTGTTTGTGTCAAACGCCTCACTTTGAATCATCTCATTGATGGCTAAAGTGATGTACTGAGCCATTTGGTCGTCTAAACCACAAACGACAACGGCCTTAGTACCTACTGCTTTTATTTTAGAAGCCATAGCACTCACATAAGCGTCCATAGAGGCATCTGAACCACCAGAAGCGTCTTGACCTTTTAAAGTGTTGTACAGTTTGGCTAATGTTATTTTTTGTTGGTGTTGACTCAGTGGTATACGTTTGTCCGCATTTGAACCTGAAAGGGTCATATTAGACTCTAACTGGATGTGGTGCGACATTGTTCCATTTTCTGGCTTTCTGTGAGCCGTATAGCCTTTACTGTATCCTCCACCTTGCCAATCGCCCAAGAAGTCCGCATCAAATGAAATGATTACATCGGCCTTTGAGAAATCGTAATCTGCTAAAGCTCGAATACCGTAACGTTGTTCAAACGCAGAAAGGCTTGAATCCGATGAAATAGCATCGTATACAAGGTGTTCAAAGTTATCGTACTTCTCTGCAAAAAGAGCTACTAATCTATGGTAAGAAGGACTGCTCTTAGTATGACTTACAAGCACTACTTTTTGATCTGAATCAGCTAACGCATTTAATCGTGCCGCAACAGCCGTATCTAAATTATCCCATTCAATAGGGGCTCCATTTGCCATTGGACCTTGGATTCTGTTTTTGTCATAAAGACTCAAGACAGAAGCCTGAACTCTAGCATTAGCTCCTCCAAGCACCTTAGCACTATCATTATTTTCTACCTTAATAGGACGACCTTCTCGAGTTTTTACAAGAACAGAGGCGAAATCGTAACCGTTAGCTATAGAAGTGGCATAGTAATTTGCAACACCAGGCACGATTTCATCTGGTTGAACCACATAGGGTACAGATTTTTTGATTGGGCCCTCACAGGCAGCAACTGTGGCTGCAGCTGTGCTAAAACCAACCCACTTTAAAAAATCTCTTCTCGAAGCATTGCTCGAATCAAGTTCATTTTTGTCTTCGTAAAATCCAACTACGGGTAAGTCTTCTGTAAACTCGTCTTTCCCTAAAGACTCGATTACTTTAGAATCTCCGTTTAATTCGAAATCACTTCTCCAGTATTTTTTATTTGAACTCATGGTTTAGTTGTAATGCTTTTTAATAATGACACTTTCCACATTCTAGGCCTCCCATTTGGGCCGCTGTTAATTCCTCAACACCGTACTTTTTAGACAGTGCCTCGTGTATTTTCTCATAATACGGATTGTCGGTTAAGGCTACGTTGGTTTCCCTGTGACAATTAATACACCACCCCATTGTTAATGGACTGTATTGATACATGATTTCCATTTCTTCAACAGGTCCGTGGCAGGTTTGACATTCTACACCTGCAACACTGTAGTGCTGAGAGTGATTGAAATAAGCAAAGTCTGGCAGGTTGTGTATTCTTACCCATTCAACTGGCTGAGCTTCGCCTGTGTAGGATTGTGTTTGTTCATCCCATCCAACAGCCTTGTACAATTTCTTGATTTCGTTGGTGTAAAACTCATTGGTGTAACCATTAGCCAAATCCTCTTTTGAAGGACCTTCTGGATTTCCCTTGTACTCGTAAATCGACTTATGACAATTCATACACACGTTGAGTGAAGGAATTCCCGAATGTTTTGAAACTCGAGCTGAGGAATGGCAATACGTACATTCAATTTTATTATCTCCAGCATGAATCTTGTGTGAATAGTGGATAGGTTGAACTGGAGCATATCCCTGATCGATACCTACTTGCATCATATAAGCATAAGCGTAGTATGCGCTCATGAGGAGCAAGACCACTACAGAAACAAACATCAAAAACTGATTTTGAATGAACGCCTTCCAAATTGGGGTTCTTGCAGGTTTTTCTTCTTTTATTTCAACGCCTGATAATTGAGCAAAACGCTTCAAAGTGCGCTGAACCGTAAATAGCATAATCACAAGCACCGCTAAAACCAATGCGAGGATGGCTAGTATCAATTCGTCTGCAATGCCTGATTCTGCAACAACAACCTGAGCTTCTGTTGCAGCTGCAGCAGCTACTGGCGCAGGCGGTGGCGCTGCAGTATAAGCTAGTATATTGTCAATGTCTGCATTGCTTAAAGTAGGAAAAGCCGTCATAGCGGCTTTGTTGTATTCGTTGTAAATTTTATTGGCGTAAGCATCTCCAGAGGCGATCATTCCGGCTGAGTTCTTAATCCAGGCATAGAGCCATTCTTTGTCGAGACCTTCATCTTCGCTTAAACGCGTCTCGACATTCGCCAATGCAGGTCCTGTCATTTTTCTATTGAGCGCATGACAAGCCGCACAATTTTGGTTAAAGAGTTGTTTACCCGCTGTCGGATCACCACCTAAATCAGCTGAGGCTTCAGCGGTGTCTTGTGCGAAAGCAGCAAAAGTAAACACTAAAAATACGAGTGCAGTTTTAAAAATATAGTTTAATACTGGCAGGTTTTGGTTTGAGTTTGTTCTCATACTCAATTAATTGCTATCTATTTTAAGGCTTTCGGTGGAATGCGTTTTGTCTATGCAAAAACACCCCCTGAAATTTGGCCTCAAAAATAAGACTCAGACCTTGTATTTTAAAACCTTTAAAAGAAGTAGTTTACAATTTATATTAATTCTAAATAAGGTGATTTTGGGGAAAAAATTAAACAAAATTTCTCAATTTTATAGCGTAAAAAAAATCGCTATGAAGTTCTATTTTTCACTTCTTTTTCTCTCATTCTTTTTTTATCAAAAGCTGTACGCTCAAAATGAAGGCGTAATCGCTGATTATCAGCAAGAAAGACTAGAAGATGAACCTGAAAAAATGAAAGTGCTCTTCGAAAACTACACCTCGCTTCGAACTCAAGAGAGCAGTTATCAAATTCAATTGGGGTTCGGTTCTTATACAAAAGCCCAAGATTTGTTGAAGCAAGCGAATGAAATTTTTGGGGAATTTGAGAGTAGAATTGAATTCCAAACTCCTACCTACAGAGTTCGTTTAGGCAACTTTAACGATCGACTAGAAGCAGAGCGAATTTTTGCAGAAATACGCAAAAAATTCCCTTCGGCTATACTCATCAAACCCTAAAAACGATTTATAACTTTTTCTGAACTGCAACTTCTTGGTAGGCCTCAATAGTGTCTTCGAGCTTTAAGTCGTTGTAGTTTTTAATTTGCATTCCGCAGTCATAACCTTTGGCGACTTCTTTAACGTCGTCTTTGAAACGTTTTAAAGATGCCAATTCACCGTCGAATACCACTACACCTTCACGAATCAACCTCACCTTAGAGTTTCTGAAGATCTTCCCTGTTAAAACCATACAACCGGCAATAGTTCCAATCTTTGAAATCTTAAAGGTCTCTCTAATTTCTGCCGTACCTGTGACTTCTTCTTTCATCTCAGGACTCAACATACCTTCCATGGCTGATTTGATGTCGTCTATCGCAGCATAAATAATAGAGTAGGTTCTAATATCAATTTCTTCTTTTTCAGCAAGTGCTCTCGCATTAGACATTGGCCTAACATTAAATCCGATGATGATCGCTTCAGAAGCCGTCGCTAGCAAAACGTCAGACTCTGTGATGGCTCCAACACCCTTGTGAATGATATTAACTTGAATTTCTTCGGTAGACAACTTTTGAAAGGAATCAGTCAATGCTTCCACCGATCCATCCACGTCACCTTTTAAAATGATATTGAGTTCTTGGAAATCTCCAAGTGCAATACGGCGACCGATTTCGTCTAATGTAATATGGCGCTGTGTTCGCACATTTTGTTCTCGTTGTAATTGTGCTCTTTTGGTTGCGATTTGCTTAGCCTCACGCTCATCTCGTATTACGTTGAACTTATCTCCTGCTTGAGGAGCTCCATCAAGTCCTAAAATCGAAATTGGAGTAGCTGGGCCAGCTTCTTTAATTGGCTTGCCTCTTTCATCTTGCATTGCTCTAACCTTACCGCTACAGGTACCTGCCAATACATAATCTCCTATTTGCAGATTACCGTTTTGCACCAACACCGTTGATACATATCCTCTACCCTTATCTAAAAAGGCTTCTACTACAGAACCAACGGCGTCGCGATTGTAATTCGCTTTCAGCTCTAATAATTCTGATTCTAGCAGCACTTTTTCGAGTAATTCATTAACACCTTCACCCGTCTTAGCAGAAATGTCATGTGATTGAATCTTACCTCCCCAATCTTCGACGAGTAAATTCATTTGTGCCAGTCCTTCTTTTATCTTGTCTGGGTTAGCTGTGGGTCGATCAATTTTGTTTATCGCAAAAACGATAGGAACGTCAGCTGCTTGAGCGTGTGCAATGGCTTCTTTGGTCTGCGGCATAATATCATCATCTGCTGCGATTACAATAATCACGATATCGGTTACCTGAGCTCCTCTTGCACGCATGGCGGTAAAGGCCTCGTGCCCAGGAGTATCCAAAAAAGTCATTTTTTGACCACTTTCAAGGGTTACCGCATATGCTCCAATATGCTGTGTAATTCCACCGCTCTCACCTGCGATAACATTTTCTTCTCTGATGTAATCTAAAAGAGATGTTTTACCGTGATCAACGTGACCCATTACAGTCACAATAGGAGCTCTTGGCTCTAAATCTTCAGGATTATCTTCGACATCTACCTCTATAGATTCTTCGATTTCCGCTGTGATAAACTCAACTTCAAAACCGAATTCTTCAGCTACAATAACCAAAGTTTCTGCATCCAATCGCTGATTGAGCGTTACCATGATTCCCAAAGACATACAAGCAGAGATGATTTGAGTAGTAGAGACGTCCATCATAGTGGCCAGTTCGTTTACAGTTACAAATTCAGTGACCTTCAGGATTTTACTTTCAATTTCCTGTTGTTCTAAATCGAGCTCAGACTGCTTTTTGTGCAAATCTCTTTTTTCTCTTCTGTACTTTGCTCCTTTACCTTTGGACGATTTTCCTTGAAGTTTCTCAAGGGTTTCTCTCACCTGTTTTTGAACTTCTTCTTCGGTAGGCTCTACTTTTTGAACTCCAGACTTAGGTCTAGTTTTACCTCCTCGTCTATTTTGATTTTTTTGATCTCTTTCTTGTTTGTTATCCGAAACAATACGCTTGCGTTTGCGTTTTTTATTGTCTCTATCTTTATTCTTATCCTTTGAAGCTTCCTCTTGTTTTTTCTTTTTCTCGAATTGAGTTAAATCAATTTTTGCTCCAGTCAGTTTAATTCCACTGAGCTTTTGATACTGGGTTTTTATCGACTCATTTTCTTCAGCACCCTCTTTGGCTTCAGCAGGGGCAACTTCTTTTACTTTAGGAGCCGCAGCCTCAGTCTTTTGATCTGCGCTTTTTTGAGTTGTACTTTCTTCAGTGCTCTTTGGAGCAACCTCTTCTGTTTTTGCAGCAGGTTTTGGTTGTTCATCTGCCTGCTCTTCTTTTGTAGCTTTGGCTTTTCCGCCTTCTTCTAAATCAATTTTACCTACAGCTTTAGGTTTAGTGATTTCAGCTTTGGCCTTGATGATTTCCTCTTGTTTTTTTTCTCGAGCAATGCGCTTCTCCTCTTGTTCTTGTTCTATCTGAAGCCTTAAAGCCTCTTTTTCTTTGCGCTGTTCCTCTCCAACTTCTTGAGACGCCACTTTTTTGGACATATCTGTTTGAAATTCGTCCAATAAAATTTGGTAAACCTCATTTGAAATTTTAGTCGTTGGTCTCGCTTCAATCTCAACTCCTTTTGTTTTCAAATGGTCTACTGCCCTATCAAGAGAAATGTTTAATTCTCTTAGAACTTTATTTAACCTTATGGTTGGCGTGTCGCTCATATAGTTGTTATCTCTTTTCTGTTCGGCCTATATCTTTCGCTTGTTTACAAATATAACCGCTTAATTTATTCTTCAAATTCAGCCTTCAATATTTTGAGGACTTCATTGATGGTTTCTTCTTCTAAATCTGTTCTCTTTACTAAATCAGCCGCATCTAATTCTAAAACACTTCGAGCCGTATCGAGTCCAATTTTTTGGAATTCTTTAATGATCCAGCTATCGATTTCATCTGAAAACTCTGTTAACTCAACATCCTCTTCTACTCCTTCTCTGAACACATCGATTTCGTAGCCTGTCAATTGTCCTGCTAAACGAATGTTATGTCCACCTCTACCAATAGCCTTAGAAACTTCCTCAGGTTTCAAATACACCTGGGCTGTTTTCTTTTCTTCGTCAATTTTCACGCTACTGATACGAGCAGGTGACAAAGCCCTTGTAATCAGTAATTGTTGGTTATTCGTGTGGTTGATCACGTCGATATTTTCATTGCCTAACTCTCTCACAATTCCGTGAATTCGAGAACCTTTCATTCCCACACAAGCTCCTACAGGATCAATTCTATCGTCATAAGAATCAACTGCAACCTTGGCTTTTTCACCTGGAATTCGAACCGCTTTTTTGATGGTGATTAATCCGTCAAACACCTCTGGTATTTCTTGGAAGAACAATTGTTCTAAGAACTTAGGCGATGTTCTCGACAAGATAATAGAAGGCTTAGATCCCTTGAGCTCTACCGATTCGATTACCCCTCTTACATTGTCTCCTTTTCTAAAGAAATCTGATGGAATTTGTCGGTCTTTTGGAAGGATGATTTCATTTCCTTCGTCATCGAGAAGAATTACTGCCTTATGTCTTATATGATGAACCTCAGCCGTATAAATTTCACCTTCTAAATCTTTGAACTGCTTGTAAATAGTTGTGTTGTCGTGCTCGTGAATTCGTGAAATTAAATTTTGACGCAAAGAGAGTATAGCTCTTCTCCCTAGGTCTAACAATTTAACTTCCTCAGAAACATCTTCACCAACCTCAAAGTCAGGTTCTATCTTTCTGGCCTCAGTCAATGAAATTTCTTCATTGGGCTCCTCAACCATACCGTCTTCTACAACGATTCGGTTTCTCCAAATTTCTAAATCTCCTTTATCGGGATTAATAATGATATCAAAATTTTCGTCTGAACCAAATTTTTTCTTCAATGCATTGCGAAATACATCTTCTAAAATAGCCATTAGCGTTACTCTGTCAATAAACTTGTCGTCTTTAAACTCCGAAAAAGACTCAATTAAAGCTAGATTTTCCATTTAGTCATTTATCATTAAAAAGTGATGAGCACCTTCGCTTTTTCAATGTGCTCAAATTCTATTTTTTTTTGTTGCGTTACTGTTTTCTTCCCTTTTCCGATTTCTTTAGGCACCCTTTCATTCCATTCGAGGGTGATTTCTTCTTCCTGGGCCTCGATTAATTTTCCCTTGTACTCCTCACCTGCCGTTTTGACCTCGAGTTTTCGCCCAATATGTTTGGGGTACTGACGAAATTTGACTAAAGGTGAAGTCGCACCACAAGACGATACTTGAAGCGAAAAATCTTCCTCTTCACGATCTAAATTGTGTTCAATTGCTCGGCTGATATCTATACAATCTTGAATAGAAACCAAAGTATCTCCATCCAATGTAATATGTATGTGATGATCTGCACCAATAGAAAAGTCCACAACAAATAAGTCAGAACGCTCAGCGAGCGCCTTCTCTAACAAATCATCAACCTTCTGCTTGAGCAACATATAATTTAATAAAAGAGGGGACCGCAGTCCCCTCATCATTTTTCGAATTTCATTGCAAATGTACACAATTTAATTCATCTGTTGGCCTACAAGGACTCGAACCTTGAACGACTGAACCAAAATCAGCTGTGTTACCAATTACACCATAGGCCAGCACCATAATGCGGCTGCAAATTTAAACTATTCTTATAATTTCCAAAAACTATTTTTTGGTATTTTCGCCAATGGTCTTTTAACTCATGACAAATGATTGGAAATTTTGGAACATTAGAGAAGTATAGCGCATGGTTTGCCTTTGTAATTGCACTAATTTGTTTTAGTCTAACGGTCGAACCAACAGGAAGCTTTTGGGATGCAGGCGAATACATCTCTACCTCAGCCAAACTCCAAGTTGGGCATCCACCAGGAGCACCTCTGTTTCAAATGATCGGTGCTTTTTTTGCCACTTTTGCTTTTGGAGCATCCACCAAAATAGCGCTTATGGTAAATATGGTCTCCGTATTTTCCAGCGCATTTACTGTATTCTTTACCTTTTTAATCGCTTCGAATCTAATACAAAAACTATGGCAAGAAGAGGAGACGACTGTAGAATCTTATTCTCTAACAAAGACCATTGTTATTTTAAGCGGCTCATTAGTAGCAGCTTTAAGCTTGTGCTTCTCGGATAGTTTTTGGTTTAATGCTGTAGAAACCGAAGTCTACGCGATGGCGAGTTTAGTGATGTCTCTATTGTTGTGGTTAGGACTAAAATGGTCTGATGAACTCGATAGTGAGAGAGGACACAAATGGTTAATGCTTATCGCCTTTGTGGTGGGACTGGTATTTGGAATCCAGTTTATGGGCTTTTTAGCCATACCCTCAATCGGTTTACTTTTTGCCTTTAAGAAGTATAAAAACCTGGATTGGAAAAAGTTCGTTCTAATTAATATCGCAGTAATTGCACTTCTTTTTTTAGTTTTTAAATATTCCTTGACCTATGTGTTGAGCCTTTTTGGAGTGACCGAAGTGTTTTTTGTCAATCAGTTAGGCTTGCCTTTTAATTCGGGTACCATATTTATGTTACTGCTGCTAGGCGCCCTATTTTTTTACGCGATCAAAGAGACAAAAAAGAGAGATTGGCCCACAGCTTATCTCGTTGTGCATTGCACGCTTTTTATGTTTATAGGATTTTCGACTTGGTTTATGCTACCTATAAGAGCCAATGCGCAAACGGTTGTAAATGAGAATAATCCTGAAGATGCGAGGTCACTTCTCGCCTACTACAACCGAGAACAGTATCCAAGTGTTGAGAGTCCATTTTACGGCGCGTATTATTCAGATCAATTCGGACCAGCAGGCCCTCCAAAGGATGACAAACCAAAATACGAGAAAGACCTCAAGCTTAGAAAATATGTGATTGTCAACAATTACAAAAACGCCCTTCAGCACCCTGACCCCGGACATGTAGGCCTGTTACCCAGAATGTGGAGCGCTCAAAACACAGAAAATTACATGAAATACTACGGGGCCTTAGCCTTTAGTATCAAACCTGAATACTATGCAAATGCAGAATTGAGAAACGCAGTTAATCGCTTTCAAACCCTCAATCAAGAGGGACAGGTAGACACTGCACAGTACATTGATTTTTTGCGCAACTTTTCAGAATATATAGATGTTAAACCTCCCACTTTATGGCAAAACATCAATTATATGTTCGATTTTCAGTTCGGCTATATGTACATGCGTTACCTCTTTTGGAATTTTGTAGGAAGACAGAACGACGCTCAAGGACGGTATAACGGCGACGGAGAATGGCTTAGCGGCATTTCATTTATAGATGCTGCGCGCCTGGGAAGTCAAAAAGACCTACCCAAAGACCTTGAAAACAACAAAGCAAGAAATACCTATTTCTTTTTACCCCTCCTTTTAGGACTGATCGGAATGATTTATCAGGCAAAGCGAAATTGGAAACAATTCTGGGTGCTTTTGGTCTTTTTCCTCCTAACCGGAATCGGTATACAGTTTTACACCAACCCGGGTATTTTTCAACCCAGAGAACGAGACTATTCTTTGGTCGGATCCTTTTTTATATTCACCCTTTGGATTGGTATTGGAGTCAGTGCCTTGTACAAAGAGCTTGAAAAATTCGTCCAAAAAGAAAAAACAAAATTGGCCATTGCGGTAGGAGCGCTGAGCTTTTTATGCGTTCCTGTATTAATGGCAGCTCAAAACTGGGATGACCACGACCGCTCAGGTCGCGAAACAGCGCGATCAACGGCTATGTCATACTTAAGTTCATGCCAAGAGGATGCAGGAGCCATGATTTTTACCATAGGTGATAACGACACCTTTCCACTTTGGTATGTTCAGGAAATTGAAAATTACCGAACCGACGTTCGGGTGATTAACTCCTCCTTATTTGCCACGGATTGGTATATCGACCAAATGAAACGAAAGGCTTATGAGAGCGATCCCATTCCATCACAACTCTCTCATGACAAATACAAATTCGGAACCAGAGATGTAGTGTACTATCAAGCCATTCCGCAATACCAAGAACAAAGATGGGACATCAACAGGTTCATGGATTGGATAGGCAGTGATCGAGAAGAAACAAAATTGCGCTACTTACTCAAACAACAAGGGAGAGATTTGAGCGCTTATGAAGAAGGAAACCTCAATATCGTTTATTATCCGACCAACAAAATCAGAGTGCCAGTTGACAAGGAAAAAGTCTTGTCAAACGGTCTAGTTAAAGCCAAAGACAGCGCTTTAATTGTCGACTACATCGACATCGATTTACCGAGCGTGCTTCCGAAAAACAGAATGATGATGCTCGATATTTTGGCCAACAATAAATGGGAAAGACCTATTTATTTTTCTGGAGGAAGTTTAGATCCGGGAGAATACATTTACTTAAAAGACTACCTTCAACTCGATGGACTTATCTATAAACTTGTCCCGATTTTAACAGAAGATCAAGGCGGATTCGACATGGGTCGAATTGATTCAGATCTGATGTTCGATATTGTCACCAATTGGGAATGGGGAAATGCAGATGATCCAGATGTTTACATTGATCCCCAATCGAAGTCGCAAGGACTCTCTTATCGTTCAAATCTCGCGAGACTAACAGAGCAGCTCATCGCTGAAGAAAAATTTGACAAGGCAGAAACCATAATGGATTTGGCTGTTAAGTACACCCCTATGGATCGCTTTGGATTTTACACCTTTATGGAGCCTTTTGCAGAAGGATATTATCAAATCGGCAAACCGGAAAAAGCTCAGGCTATACTCAGCGAATTATTTGAACTCTACGTTGATCATCTCAACTATTATGAAGGCTTGACTCTAAATGAAAACTTTACTCAAATCGATAGAATTTACAGCGATTTAGAAGCATTCCGCCGCTGTTTAGATATAGCAGTTGGCGCTGAAGATGTAGAGTTCATTCAAGAACCCTCAGCACAATTCAATTCTCTGATTGAAAGCTTTATGAGCCTATTCGGTCAAGCCGAGGAGAGCTCTGATGTTACTGAACTAGAATAATAGAAAAGGTAGTTCGAGAAGATACCCTTAAGCGTATTGATTCACCAAATTGATCAAGGTGTTAGCATCGAGCTCACCGCTTTGACGCCAGAGCATTTCACCTTTTTTATAAATCATCAGGGTAGGAAGCCCCTTTATTTTCAGAGCTTGTGCTAGCTCTTGGTTTTTTTCTACATCAATTTTAATGACTTTACCTTTGTCTCCAACAGCTGCGGCCACATCGTTAAGCACGGGTTCCATTTGTGTTGAAGCTTCGTTCCAATCGGCATAAAAGTCAAATAAAACTGGGATATTTAAGTCAATTAAATCACCAAACTTAGACATAGGTTGTGCTAATTAAATTCATTGCAAGTTATAAAAAATCAAATTATGAACTTAGGAAAGTTTTGATTTTAGCGTGATTAGACCAATTTCTGGCCAAATGCCATATCGCCCTGGATATCCCAAATGTCCAAATCCTCTATTTACGATCAGATGTTCTTCATCGCTGCTGTACAAACCAGCCCATTGCTTATAGCGGTATTGAATAGGACTCCACTTAAGCCCAGGAATTTCTATACCTATTTGAAACCCATGGGTATGACCGCTAAGTGTCAGCTGAAATTTCTTTTGATCTTTTAATACTTCTGCTTCCCAGTGGGATGGGTCGTGACTCATCAAAATCTTAAAGTCATGATCGCCGGTTTGCGCACTGGCTTTTTGTAAATCTCCCTTTTTTGGAAACCTACCGGTTCCCCAATTTTGAACACCTACAATGTGGATCTTTTCTTGCTCTTTTTCAAAGGTTATGGTCTCGTCTAACAAGACTTTAAAGCCCATTCTAGATTGAAAGTCAATAAGCTGATCGACATCTTGCTGCTGTAAATCATCTGTGTCATGGGGGTAATAGTCACCGTAATCGTGATTGCCAAGCACAGAAAACTTGCCGTATTTGGCGCTTACTCTAGAAAACATATCAATGTATTGTTCGGCCTCATCTGATAAGTTATTGACCATATCACCCGTAAATAACACAGCATCAGCTTGAAGTTCTTGAACGAGTTGAAGACCGCGCTCGACCTCAGCAGGGTCGTCAAAGCTACCCGCGTGAAAGTCAGAAATATGGGCGATTTTAAATTGATCAAAGGCCTTGGGAAGATCTGAAAATTCCAGATCGTAATTGTGTACCTTAAAGTTGTACTTAGAAGATTTTTTTAAACCCAGCATCATGGCCGAAAAAGGAGCAAAAGAAGTAGCTATTGCTACCCCAGCCAAAAACCTTCTGCGCTCTGGATAGTAAGGCGTTGGATTTACTTTGCGATTTAAAAACCAATTTCTAAGCAAGAGAAAAAGGCGATAGATGTCATCGATTAGCGAAAAACAAGATGCGATAAAAACCAGAACAAAAAAACTCCCTAACACTCCAAGTGACAAATCGTAATTCAAGGGTTTTACGCCATCTATATATTGACGTTGCTGCAGCATCCAAAAAACCCAAGCAGAAAAGACCGCAAAAAAGTAGAGAACCCTTGTCAAAGGATTGTAAAGTATTCTCTTATAGACCTGAAAGGCATATACAGCCAATCCGAAATAGACGACTATAAAAATAATCTGAGCAGTACTCATCAATTAAACTTCTTTTTCTTTTGCAATTTTTACAACTTCGATAAGCTTGTCTAACTGTAACCTTCTCATTTCAAAATCTAAGGGATTTGACAGCACTGACATTTTGGGCTTACTCACACCGATCTTAGTCCCTTCAAAAGTTGTACCAGAAAGGTGTATGGCTTCAAAGTTATACCTTTTAAACAAAGCAGCCTCATGTTTTCCAATTCCACTTCCAGGCATAAGAGTTATATGCTCAGCCTTATTTTTGAGTTGCAGCAATAAATCAAGACCTAAGGCTGCCTTGTCTTTTAGACCTGAGGTCAGTAAGGTATCCACTCCCGCCCTATCCAATACCGAAAGTTCTTTTACAGGATCATCTACCCAATCAAAGGCACGATGAAAAGTAACCTTTAAACCCTCAGAGGCCTCGAGTAAAAAATCAAGCGCTTGTACGTCTATTTTGTTATCGGCAGTTAAGCATCCGAAAACGACTCCCTCAACACCAAGTGTTTTAAAAACTCTGATATCACTCTTCATGGTATTGAGTTCAGCATCTGAATAGGTAAAATGGCCACGTCTGGGACGAATCATAACTCGAATAGGAATATCGAGCTCACTCAAGAAAGTCTCCGTTACACCCAAAGACGGAGTTAATCCTCCCAACTCCAGTGCAGAACACAATTCGACTCTATCGGCCTGACTTTGTTTAATTCCGGCTATAGCGTTGATATCATCTGTGCATACTTCTACAATCATGTGTGCTTATATTGTATATTTAGTTCCTCGAATAAAACCCCAAATGAAAAGACGAAAGTTCATAAAAAAATCTGGTTTAAGTGTTGGCGGAATGTTAACATTTGCTCAAGTTAAAGCAAACACAAATATTCTTAGCACAGATAATCAGACCATTAAATCTCCTGTTTGTATTGCCACATGGAATGTTGAGAATGCTACTCGAGCAGCATGGTCAGTTTTAAAAGAAGATGGCAGTGCTTTAGATGCCGTTGAAACTGGCGCAAAAATAGAAGAAGCAGATGTAAACAATCAAACCGTTGGAAAAGGTGGTCGTCCTGACCGAGAAGGTAATGTTACTCTCGATGCAAGTATAATGGATCACCAAGGCAATTGCGGATCTGTAGTTTGCATGCAAAACATAACCCATGCGATTTCTGTCGCACGCAAAGTGATGGAAGAGACTCCTCATGTGATGCTCGCTGGTAAAGGAGCTGAGCAATTTGCACTCGAACAAGGTTTTCAAGCTGAAGATCTACTGACCTCAAAATCTGCTGAAGACTATCAAAAATGGTTGGAGACCTCTAACTATGAACCCGTCATTAATATCGAAAATCACGATACCATTGGCATACTCGCTCTTGATGCTGAGGGCAATTTAGCTGGAGGATGCACCACAAGTGGTATGGCCTATAAAATGGCTGGTCGAGTGGGAGACTCGCCCATCATTGGCGCGGGACTTTTTGTCGATCAAAAAGTTGGTGCCGCCACTGCCACAGGTATGGGAGAAGAAGTGGTAAAAACCGTTGGGAGTTTTTTAGTGGTCGAATTGATGAGACAGGGACATTCTCCTGACGAAGCTTGTCAAATGGCCGTCGAGCGAATCGTTGAGAACAATCCTGAATATCAAAAAATTCAAATCGGTTATATCGCACTAGACAAATACGGAAATAGCGGTGCCTATTGCATACATCCTGGATTTAATTACAGAAGATACGATACCAAAGGACATCAACTCATTACACCCGGAAGTCACCTCTAAAATCATTGCCATGCAAACGGAACAATCCACCAAAAAAAGACTCTTTTTATTAGATGCCTATGCATTAATTTTTAGAGGATATTACGCCTTGATTAAAAACCCAAGAGTCAATTCAAAGGGCCTTGACACTTCAGCCATTATGGGTTTTGTCAATGCACTCTTCGACGTGATTAACAAAGAAAAACCAGAGCTTCTAGGCGTGTGTTTTGACAAGGGAGGTAGTGTTGAACGAACGGAATTATTTTCTGAATACAAAGCCAATAGACTTGAAACTCCAGAGGCTATTAAAATAGCCGTTCCTTACATTGAAAAAATCCTCAACGGATTAAAAATCCCAGTAGTTGTAAAGGAAGGATACGAAGCAGACGACCTTATTGGAACCTTGGCTAAGAAAGCCGAAAAAGAAGATTTCACCGTTTATATGGTTACCCCTGACAAGGATTTCGGACAACTCGTTTCAGATAATGTTTTTATGTATAGACCTGGCAAAGGAGGTTCGGGTCCAGAGGTTTGGGGAGTGCCTCAAATTCAAGAGCGTTTCGGCGTCAAGCGCCCTGAACAGGTCATTGATTATTTGGGAATGATGGGAGATGCAAGTGACAATATCCCAGGTTTACCTGGAGTAGGAGACAAAACAGCAAAAAAATTATTAGAAGAATTTGATTCCTTAGAAAACCTTTTAGAAAATACGCATTTGCTCAAGGGAAAAATGAAAGAAAAAATAGAGGCAAATGCAGAACTGGGTAAACTGTCAAAAGTATTAGCGACCATAAAGATTGATTGTGATATAGACTTTGACCCCAAAGCCTTTGAGTTAGAAAAGCCAGAACTCACATCTGTCTATGAAGTATTTGATGAATTGGAATTTAGAAGGGCAAAAACAACCTTGACCAAACTCTTCGGTGATGGAACTGAAAATCCGCCCACAGCTTCAGACGCTACAGCTACTTCAAACGCACCAGGAGAAGGACAGTTTAGTCTATTTGACGGTCCTGCAGAACAGCAAGAAAACGGAAGGTTAGACGCAAAAAAAACAGCTCATCTCTACCAATGTATTAATGATCCTGTACTCTTCGAGTATTTCTTATCAGAGCTCGACAAACAAAGCGCAGTCAGTTTTGATACAGAAACGACATCACTAAATCCTCTAGAAGCCGAGCTTGTAGGAATATCTTTTTCTTGGGGTGCACACAAAGCCTATTATTTACACTTAGCTGATCAAGAAATAGAAACTTCCGTATGGTTAGAAAAACTCAAACCATTTTTTGAAAATTCAGCTGTAGTCAAAATTGGGCAAAACTTAAAGTACGATATCAAAGTACTCCGTAAATATGGAATAAGTGTTAAAGGAGGTTTATTCGATACCATGTTGGCGCATTATTTGATCAATCCCGATATGCGTCACAATATGACCGTGCTATCAGAGACCTATCTCAATTACAGCCCTATTGAAATCACCCAGCTCATTGGAAAAAAAGGCAAAGGGCAAAAAAGCATGCGTGAGGTTCCTTTAGCGCAACTCACAGAATACGCAGCTGAAGATGCTGATGTCACCTTTCAACTCTATGCGCTTTTCAAAGAAGAATTGAAAACGGCAAATCTGGATGAGCTTTTTAATGCTCTTGAAGTTCCATTACTAAACGTTTTGGCGGATATGGAACTCGAAGGTATCAATCTCGACACTTCTTATCTCGAAGGACTGAACCACGAGCTAACTACAGATATAGACAACTTAGAGCAGGCAATTTATCAACAAGCGGGTCGTGAGTTTAACATCGCTTCACCCAAACAACTCGGAGTGGTGCTTTTTGAAGACATGAAGCTTGTCGACAAACCCAAGAAAACCAAGACTGGTCAATACGCGACCTCTGAAGACATTTTGGTCGAATTGGCCAAATCTCATGAAATCGCTTCGAATATTTTGGAATACAGAGGACTGGCTAAACTCAAAAGCACCTATGTAGAAGCCCTTCCACAGCAATTGAATCTGGATACAAAACGAATTCATACAGAGTACATGCAAACGGTCGCAGCAACGGGGCGTTTGAGCAGTAACAATCCCAATCTTCAAAACATCCCCATTCGAACAGAACGAGGTAAAGCCGTTCGTAAAGCATTTGTTCCGAAGGACGAGAATTACGTTTTAATGGCCGCGGATTATTCCCAAATTGAATTGAGAATTATTGCCGCTTTAGCCAAAGAAGAAAACATGATTAAAGCCTTTCAAAATGACTTTGATATTCACGCCGATACTGCTTCAAAGGTTTTTAACGTGCCGATAGAAGAGGTCAGTCGTACACAAAGAAGTCATGCGAAGACCGTGAATTTTGGAATTATCTATGGGGTATCTGCCTTTGGTTTGAGCAATCAAACTGATTTGAGCAGAAAAGAGGCCAAAGAATTGATTGACACCTATTACGAAACCTATCCGAAGTTGAGAGCCTATATGCAAAACCAAGTCAATTCGGCCAGAGAAAATGGCTATGTTGAAACCGTATTGGGTCGAAGAAGATACCTTAAGGATATCAACTCGAGAAATGCCATTGTGCGAGGTGCAGCAGAGCGTAATGCCGTTAATGCTCCTATACAAGGATCTGCTGCAGACATCATTAAACTGGCGATGATCGAAATCCACAAGCAGTTGAAAGCTAAAAACTTCAAAAGTAAAATGTTACTTCAAGTGCACGATGAACTGGTGTTTGACGCGCACAAAGACGAACTAGAATCACTTCAAAATTTAATCGTGAGTGCTATGGAAAATGCCTATACTTTTGAGGTTCCCTTAAAGGTGGATGTTGGTTTGGGCAGTGATTGGTTGGAGGCGCATTAAAAGGCTTGGAGTTATTGCTTTTAAAAGGCCTTTTAAAAAAAGAGTAAAGCATTTGTAAATCAACAAAGTTATTGTACATTTGCAGCCCGTAAATTATCGGATTAATTTAATACACTTTTAAAGCGTGGACACATTAAGTTACAAGACAATATCAGCAAAAGCTACAACTGTAGACAAACAGTGGTTGCTCGTTAATGCCGAAGGAGAAACATTAGGTAGATTGGCATCTAAAGTGGCTAAACTACTAAGAGGCAAGCACAAGCCTAACTTCACACCTCATGTAGATTGTGGAGACAACGTTGTTATCATCAACGCTGAAAAAATCGTTTTAAAAGGTAAGAAAGCAACAGATAAAGTTTACGTGAGACACACTGGATATCCTGGTGGTCAAAGAACAACAACTTCTCAAGCGCTTTTCCAGCAGCAACCTGAACGCATTATTGAAAGTGCCGTCAAAGGGATGCTTCCTAAAAACAGATTAGGGGCTGAGTTGTTTAGAAACCTAAGAGTTTATGCAGGTGATCAGCACCAACAAGAAGCTCAAAAACCTGTAGAAATTAACTTAAACGAATTCAATTAGAATGGATATTATTCACAAAATTGGAAGAAGAAAAACAGCTGTTGCGAGAATATACCTAAGCGAAGGTAAAGGAGAGGTAACAGTAAACAAACGCCCTCTGGAAGAATACTTCACAACGGGAACCTTACAGTACAAAGTAAACCAACCTTTCGAATTAACAGAAACTGCTGGTAAATACAATGTCAACGTTAACGTACACGGAGGAGGAATTACAGGACAAGCAGAAGCAATACGCTTAGCGATTTCAAGAGCGCTATGCGAAATAGACGAAGAAAACAGAAGCGCATTAAAACCAGAAGGTTTACTTACGAGAGACCCAAGAATGGTTGAGCGTAAAAAATTCGGACAGAAAAAAGCGAGAAAGAAGTTCCAGTTCTCGAAAAGATAATTTCAGAGGAACACTAATAATTAATTTGTTCATTGAAAGCTCTTACGCACAAACCTAAGTCTTGATAAGACAGGTTTAGTTTAGTATCTAAACGATAAAGGCGATTTTTTAAAATGACCACTCTATCGTTGCTCATTCAAGAACGTAAACTAAAACAAAATGGCAAAAATCGACGTTAAAGGTCTATTAGACGCTGGTGTACATTTCGGACACCTTACCAGAAAGTGGAATCCAAACATGGCTCCTTACATTTATATGGAGCGAAACGGAATTCACGTAATCAATCTCTACAAAACTGCTGCAAAATTAAATGAAGCCAACGAAGCATTGAAGAAAATTGCTGCGTCAGGAAGAAAAATCTTATTTGTAGCTACTAAAAAACAAGCAAAAGATATCGTTGCTGAAAAAGTTTCGAACATCAATATGCCTTACATCACTGAAAGATGGCCAGGTGGTATGTTGACAAACTTCGTAACCATTAGAAAAGCGATTAAGAAAATGTCTGCTATCGATCGAATGAAGAAAGATGGGACATTTAATACCCTTTCGAAAAAAGAAAGACTTCAAGTTGACCGACTTAGAACCAAACTCGAAAAGAACCTTGGTTCAATTGCAGATATGACAAGACTCCCTGGAGCACTATTTATTGTAGACACCATGAGAGAGCACATTGCTGTTAAAGAAGCTCAACGCTTGAACATTCCAATCTTTGCAATGGTAGATACCAATTGTGATCCAAATCCAATTGATTTTGTTATTCCAGCCAATGATGATGCCGGTAAATCGATCAATGCAATTTTAACTGAGGTGACAAACGCTATCGCAGAAGGACTTGCAGAACGTAAATCTGAAAAGCAAGACAAGAAAGAGGGAGCACAAGAAGAGGCAACAGCTGAAGTTGAAGTAAAAGAAGAAGCAAAAGCTGAAGCTGCTCAGGCAGAAGAAGTAAAAGCTGAACCAGCGGCTGAAGAGGCTCAAGAAAGTACAGAAGCTACTGCTGAAGAGCCTGCTGCTGAGGAAAGTAGTGAGGAAGCTGCTGCTGAAGAAAGTTCAAAAGAATAAATCAATCACAAACAATTAAATAGAATATGGCAAAGATTACAGCTGCTGAAGTAAATCAGCTAAGAAAAACAACTGGAGCCGGAATGATGGATTGTAAAAAAGCTTTGGTTGAATCTGAAGGAGACTTTGACAAAGCAATTGAAATCCTCCGTAAAAAAGGACAGAAAGTAGCCGCAAAAAGAGCTGACCGTGATTCTTCTGAAGGTGCCGCTATTGCTAAAGTGAATGCTGACGCCAATGCTGGGGTAATCATCTCGCTTAACTGCGAAACTGACTTTGTTGCTAAAAATGAGTCTTTTGTGGCTCTTGCAAACGCCATGGCTGAGCTCGCTCTTAATTGTGGTTCAAAAGAGGAATTATTAAGTGCTTCTATTGACGGCATGAGTGTTCAAGATAAACTTGTAGAGCAAACAGGAGTTATAGGTGAAAAAATTGAGATCGGTGGTTTTGCTCGTGTTGAATCTGCTTTCGTAGGTTCATACATACACGCAGGTAATAAAATAGCTACCTTGGTAGGTTTGTCTAAAAATGTTGAAGGCGCGCAAGAGTGTGCAAAAAACGTTGCGATGCAAGCGGCTGCCATGAACCCTATAGCACTTAACGAAGACGGTGTAGACCAATCGACAATTGACAAAGAAATCGAGATAGCCAAAGATCAATTGCGTGCTGAAGGAAAGCCTGAGGCCATGCTAGACAATATCGCTAAAGGTAAGATCAAACGTTTCTTTAAAGACAACACGCTAGTCAACCAGGATTATATTAAAGATTCTAAAGTAAGTGTTGCTAATTACGTAAAATCAATAGACGCTGAATTAACAGTTGTAGATTTTAAAAGAGTAGCATTAGGTTAATCTTTAAGATTGAGAATAGTTTTAAAAGCCATCTTAACAGATGGCTTTTTTCATTATTTTTGCCACGTTAGCTTTCCGACATGCAATACAAGAGAATACTACTAAAATTAAGCGGTGAAGCCCTAATGGGGCAACAGAATTACGGCATAGATTCCTCTCGTTTGAAGGAATATGCGCTAGAGATTAAAAAAGTTCAAGAAGAAAACGTAGAAATTGCCATTGTAATTGGCGGTGGAAACATCTTTAGAGGATTGGCAGCCGCAGGACAAGGAATGGACCGAGTTCAAGGCGATCATATGGGTATGCTCGCTACGGTGATCAATGCATTAGCCCTGCAAAGTGCTTTAGAAAACGAAGGCGTAAGTACAAGAGTTCAAACTGCTATCAAAATCGATGAAGTTGCTGAACCCTTTATTCGTCGAAGAGCCATTCGTCATCTTGAAAAGGGTCGAGTGGTCATTTTTGGAGCTGGAACTGGAAATCCCTATTTCACCACTGATTCAGCAGCGGTGCTAAGAGCCATTGAAATTGATGCAGATGTCATTTTAAAAGGTACTCGCGTCGATGGAATTTACAATGCTGATCCAGAAAAAGATGAGCACGCCAAAAAATACAACAACATTACTTTTGAAGACGTGCTCTCTAAAGGCTTAAAAGTGATGGATACTACGGCCTTTACCTTGAGTCAAGAAAATAATTTACCGATAGTTGTCTTTGACATGAACACCAAAAACAACCTGTTTAAAGTTGTCTCCGGTGAACCTATTGGAACCACAGTTAACGTGTAAGAGAACAAATTAAAATGATATAGTCTTATGGAAGAAGAATTAGAATTCATTTTAGACAGTGCAAAAGAAAGCATGGATAAAGCCATCAACCACCTAGAGAAGGCTTTTTTAAAGATTAGAGCAGGTAAAGCAAGCCCTGTAATGCTTTCTTCAGTAATGGTAGAATACTACGGAAGTCAAACTCCTTTATCTCAAGTTTCGAATATCAATACGCCAGATGCGCGCACAATTACAGTTCAGGCATGGGAAAAAGATTTACTACCTGAGATTGAAAAAGCCATTCAGAATGCAAATTTAGGATTCAATCCTATGAACAATGGAGAACAACTGATCATCAGTGTTCCACCACTTACTGAAGAAAGGCGAATTCAGCTTGTCAAACAAGCCAAATCTGAATCTGAGGACGCCAAAGTAGGGATTCGCTCAGCTCGCCAAGAAGCAAATAAGGAGTTGAAAAAACTAGACATTTCAGAAGATGTTTTAAAAAACAATGAAACTGATGTCCAAGAATTAACCGATCGTTACACTAAAAAAGTTGAACAGGCTTTTCAATCCAAGGAAAGTGAAATCATGAAAGTGTAACTACAAGTGAATCACGGTAAATGTTGCTAGATATTTTTAATGGCTTTTGGGCAGGTGTCGCTAGATTAATACTTCGCAACAGAATATTGTGGTTGAGTTTAATTGTTCTTCTCACTGGATTTTTTGCTTCACAGTTTTCAAAAATTCAATTTTCAAATTCAGAGGTATCTGTTCTTCCTAACGATCACCCTGATATCATTAGGTACAATCAGTTTCTCGAACAATTTGGACAGGAAGACAACGCCATTGTCATAGGTCTTGAGTTGGACAAACTCAAGGAGCCCGAGGTTCTAAAGGCGTGGAATCGAATGAATAAAAAACTTCAGGCCTCTCCTGAAATCACTCAAATTATTTCACTCGAAAATCTACAACTTCTCTTTAGAAACGAAGACAATAAAATTGTTAGCACTTCGCTTGAGATTTCAAAAGAATCTGAAGCTTACCCAGAGAATGTACTGCTCAAACTAACTGACAGTCTCCCCTTTTACAACAACTTAATCTACAATAAAGAATCCAACGCTGTACGCACTGTAGCTTATATGGATGCAGATTTAGTCGACACTGCCGTTCGAAACACCTTTATTGTCAATGATTTTATTCCAATCGTAAATGAGTTCGAGGAGATTTCTGGCATTGACGCAAAAATCTCTGGAATGCCATACATCAGAACGATGAATGCGGAACAGCTCAAAACAGAAATGATCATTTTTGTGATTGCAGCCCTACTTATTACCGCATTAATTTTCTTTTTGTTTTTTAGAAGTTATCGCGCAACCTTTATTTCGATGTTGGTAGTTTTGATAGGTGTTTTATGGTCATTCGGAACGCTGGCCCTTTTGCAATATGAGATTACGGTATTAACGGCACTCATCCCTCCACTGATTATCGTCATTGGTATTCCGAATTGTATTTTCCTGATCAACAAATACCAGCAAGAGATTAAAAAACACGGAATTCAGGCCTTATCCCTCATAAGAGTTATTGAGAAAATAGGTAATGCCACCTTGATGACTAATATGACTACAGCGCTGGGATTTGCGACATTTATCATATTAGACAGTAGGCTCTTGGTCGAATTTGGAGTTGTTGCTGCCTCCAATATCATAGGGATTTTTATTCTTTCCTTGCTTATTATCCCCATTATTTACAGTTATATGCGTGTGCCTAACAAGCAACACTTAGAACATCTCAATCAACCCTGGATTTACAAATTGATTGAAGCCATGAAAAAAACCGTAAAAGAGCATAAAAAATGGGTTTATGTCGTCACTATTATTGTTTTGATTTTTAGCATTGTTGGTATTTTTCAAATCAAAATCACCGGGAGTAGAATTGAAGATCTTCCTAAGAAAACTGAATTCTATGAAGACATCATGTTTTTTGAGGACAACTTCAATGGCATATTACCCCTGGAAATTGTTGTAGATACAAAGTCTGAAAAAGGGGTATTGAGAAATGCCAATCTTAGAAGAATTAATCGCTTGGGGGATAGTCTTATCACACAAGAAAGTCTTTCACCACCTTTTTCGGTAGTTAATTTGGTGAAGTACCTCAAACAGGCGTATTACAAAGGACTTCCTAAATATTACGACTTGCCCAGCAATCAAGAACGCAACTTCATTTTAGATGCCCTTGATGAAGGTACTGATGAAGACATCATTCAAAACTACGTCGATTCTACAGGTCAAACCGCTAGAGTTACCGTATACATGAAAGACGTTAAAACGGATGAAATGGAGCAAATTCAAAGTAATCTAAAAACGCAAATTGACGACATATTTCCAGAGAACCGATTTGATGTTTACCTCACAGGAAAAGCACTATTATTCTTAAAAGGAACCAAGTATTTGGTTCAAAACTTATTGCTGTCACTTGGTTTGGCCATACTACTTATCTCCTTGTTTATGGCTTATTTATTTAGATCGGCTAAGATGATTTTAATTTCACTTGTGCCCAATCTTCTTCCCTTAATCATTACAGGTGGGCTCATGGGGTTTTTAGGCATTCCTATTAAGCCTTCTACTATACTCATATTTAGTATTGCCTTTGGAATTTCTGTAGACGACACCATTCACTTTTTAGCCAAGTACCGACAAGAACTCATCGCCTCAAGATGGTCGATCAAAAAATCTGTTTACAATGCCTTGACCGAAACTGGAGTAAGCATGTTTTATACCTCTGTGGTTTTGTTTTTCGGCTTTTCAGTATTTATAATCTCCAGCTATGGAGGAACTAAAGCCTTAGGCGGTTTAGTCTCATTGACCTTGTTATTCGCTATGCTGTCTAATCTGATTTTATTGCCCTCTTTACTGCTTACACTCGAGCGAAGTATTGCCAATAAAAAGGTTTTAAAAGAACCACAAATCGATATTCTTCCCAAGGAAAGCAAATCTTAAAATTTTCCTTTAAAAACTTATCTTTGCGGTGAAAACCTAGTGGGATGAGACATCAAACAATAAAAGAACTTCTTTCGAATCATAAATTAGACGAAACTACCGAACTTAACGGTTGGGTAAAAACTTTTAGAAGCAATCGGTTCATCGCCTTGAACGACGGTTCAACATTACAGAATCTTCAATGCGTCATCGACTTTGAAAGTCTTGAGGAGTCTTTGATTAAAAAGATTACTACGGGAGCGGCCATTCATGTGAAAGGCCCTCTAGTTGAGAGTCAAGGTAAGGGACAATCTGTCGAACTTCAAGTAGAAGAAATAACGATTTTAGGAGAGGCTGATGCAGAAACCTATCCCATTCAACCCAAGAAACACAGCCTTGAATTTTTGAGAGAAAAGGCGCATCTGCGGGTGAGAACCAACACTTTCGCTGCTATTATGCGCGTTCGTTCTGCTTTGGCTTTTGCGGTCCACGATTACTTTCAAAAGGAAGGTTTCTACTATATGAACACGCCAATTATCACCGCAAGTGATGCCGAAGGCGCAGGAGAAACTTTTAACGTGAGTACTTTAGACAAAAAGAATCCCCCACTAAACGAAGAAGGCGAAATAAATTATAAAGAAGACTTTTTCGGCAAAGAGACAAACCTCACTGTTTCCGGACAACTAGAAGCTGAGACCTTCGCTATGGGTCTTGGAAAAGTATACACCTTTGGACCTACATTTAGAGCAGAAAACTCGAACACCTCTAGACACCTTGCAGAATTTTGGATGATCGAACCTGAAATGGCTTTTTACGATCTCGAAGACAATATGGATTTGGCTGAGGACTTTATCAAATACACCATTTCATATGTTCTCGAGCACTGTAAAGAAGATTTGAACTTCCTTGATAAGCGAATGGCCGACGAGGAAAAACAAAAGCCACAAATAGAGCGCAGTGATATGTCTCTTATGGAACGCTTAAACTTCGTGATCTCGAATGAATTTAAGCGCGTTAGTTATACCGAAGCCATTGATATTTTAAAAAATAGCAAGCCCAATAAAAAGAAGAAATTCAAATTCCCTGTCAATGAATGGGGTGTGGACCTGCAAAGCGAACACGAGAGATATTTGGTAGAAAAACACTTTAAATGTCCTGTAGTTTTGTTTGATTATCCCGCCAATATCAAGGCCTTTTACATGCGTCTCAATGAAGATGAAAAGACCGTACGCGCCATGGACATTCTCTTTCCTGGAATAGGTGAAATAGTTGGAGGGTCTCAGCGTGAGGAACGCCATGATGTCTTGGTTGAGAAAATGAAACAACTCGGAATAGAAGAAGATGAACTCTGGTGGTATCTCGATTTGAGAAAATTCGGTACTGCAGTACACAGCGGATTTGGTCTCGGTTTCGAACGCCTGGTATTGTTTGTTACAGGAATGGGGAACATCCGTGATGTTATTCCTTATCCGAGAACACCACAAAATGCTTCATTCTAATCTATGCTCAAGCAAAATCTTCAATTAAAACTATCTCAAAAGCTATCGCCACAGCAGATTCAATTGATGAAATTGATTCAACTGCCCACCTTAGCCTTTGAAAACAGAATTAAACAAGAAATTGAAGAAAACCCGGCCTTAGAAACAGGCAAAGAGGCTGCTGAGCACGATGAATACGGTTCATCTGACGAGTTCGATCAGGACAATCAGGTCATAGATACTTCAGACATCGATATCGACTCTTATCTCAGTGATGACGAAATTCCCAACTATCGATTAAGCAGCAATAATTATGCGAATTCTGATGAAGACAAGCATATACCCTATGCCGCCGGAATCTCCTTTCACCAACAGCTCTTGCAGCAATTAAACACCTTTACCCTCGAGGATAAATACTGGGAAATAGCCGAATATCTCATTGGCAGCATAGACGAGACGGGATACATCAGACGCGAAATTGACGACATCATTGACGATCTCGCTTTTACCCGAAATATTTTTGCAGAAAACGAAGACATTCAAAATGTACTCGATCTCATTCAAACCTTTGATCCCGCTGGTATTGGAGCCCGAAATCTCGAAGAATGTTTACTCCTTCAACTCAAGAGAAAAGAGCAGACCACTGAAGTTGCAAACGCCATAACGCTCATCGAAGAGCACTTTGATCAGTTCACTAAAAAACACTATCAAAAAATTATTGCAAGATTAAAGATCAGTGAAGAAGAATTAAAAGACGTCGTTGCAGAAATTGAAAAGCTGAACCCTAAACCCGGAAGTTCTTTTGGTTCAAGCTCAAAGGTGGTTGAGCAAATCATCCCTGATTTTAGCATTCGCATAATTGACGGCGATTTACAACTTCAATTAAACAATCGCAATATTCCAGATTTGCACGTCAGCCGAAACTACAGCGAAATGCTGCAAAGTTTTAAGGAAAGTAAAAGCAATGACAAGAAACAGCGAGATACTGTTCTTTTTATCAAACAAAAACTCGACGCGGCCAAATGGTTTATAGATGCTATTAAACAGCGTTATCAGACCCTTTTTGTAACCATGAACGCGATAATGCATTATCAAGAGGAATATTTTTTATCAGGGGATGAAAGTGATTTACGCCCTATGATCTTAAGAGATATAGCCGAAGAAATCGGCATGGACGTATCTACTGTTTCAAGGGTTGCCAACAGCAAATACGTAGACACGCCTTACGGCACTAAACTCATTAAAGCATTTTTCTCTGAATCGATGACCAATGAGTCAGGAGAAGAAATCTCTACCAAAGAGATCAAGAGTATTCTCAGCGAAGTCATAAGCAATGAAAGCAAAAAGAAACCGCTAACCGACGAGGTTTTAGCAGGTAAACTCAAAGAAAAAGGTTATCCCATCGCCAGAAGAACAGTTGCTAAATACCGCGAACAACTCGGCTACCCAGTGGCTCGACTTCGAAAAAAATTATAGAATATAAAAGACGAGGCCAATCTCGATTCTCTTTCCTTTTAAGGGTTCTGCGTTTAACACAGTGCCTTCTTTAAAAATACCGTTCAAATCGTAGTACAAACTCAAATTAAAGGTGTTAAAACCTAAACTCAATCCTCCACTTACTATAAAGCTATTGAGGTCACCATTCAAAAAACGCTCTTGTTCTGAAGCTCTGACGACCTTTGAAAAAGAATACGGGCTATAGCGCAGTAGTATTCCCGGATAAAACCGCCAGAAGCGATAAGAAGAAGGCGTAGAGTTTCTAAATCTCAATTCAAAAGGTACTTCAAGCCCAAATGAGCCAATTTTAGACCGTTTAAAGGCCAAATCGTCTGTAGTGTAAGCAATCATATTATTAGCGCTTTGAGAAGCCACTAAATTGGTGTAAAGCGCGTTGGTAAATACACCTATACCCCATCCAACTCCAAAAGTTCTTTTAGAGTTCAAGGGGATATCTTTGATAAAGCCGGCTCGAAAACCGTAGGATAGATTTTGATTAATTACAGGAGTAGATTGAGCAGTGATAACGCCTATTTGAGTTGCCAAATAGAATTGATCCTCTAAATAAAGAGAATCTAAAGCTGTGGAATCTGTTGTTGGCGATTGTGCTTTAATGGATAACACTCCAAAGACTCCAAGAACGATAAAAAGTCGTATGCTACTCATTTGATAAAAAAAAACGCCCCTTGCAGGGGCGTTTGTTCAAGTCTAAAACTTATTACTTTAAATTGTTAAAAGCATCTCCCTCATAAGTGGTATAATTCACTTTTAAGGCATTTACTTTTCTCAATTCTTGTTTTATATCCATAATTAATCCCATGTTCGCACCGCGATCAACCTTTAAGGCTGTGGTAAGAACATTTTGTAATTCTTGCGGCTTTTTAGCACGCTCTGCGAGAATATATGATCCAACTTCATCTACGTTTGCGAATTTATCGTTCAATTGAATCTTTGGTTCTTCACCAAACACGCTAACGTATTCTCTCGTGGGCTTACCTACATAAATATAAATTATACGATCTTTCTTTTCTAGTTTTTTAATCTGGTTTGCATTTGGCAACTGATTCTCTACTAGTAAAGAGCTGTCTTTCATCGTTGTTACTGTCATAAAGAAAAATAACAACATGAAAACGATATCAGGTAACGAAGCTGTGGAAACAGCTGGTAAATCACCCTCTTTTTTCTTTGCAAATTTTGCCATGTCTTTTCTTTAATTTAGTTACTACTTGTTTCTGCCTCAGAAAGTTTCTGTGGAAACAATTCCTGTACAGCTTTAACCTTATCCTTGAGTTCGTCTCTCACTGAAGAGGGCGTTTCAGGATTTAAATACTCAGCTTCCATCTCAGTAAAATCTCTTCTGTACAAGCGCTGAGCCTCTCTGTTACGAAGCTCATTGTATGCGCCTACCAATTCATTTTGAACTGTGATATAAGTCGAATACTTGGTTTCTCTATCGTTTTTCAGTGAAATAATCGCCTTTTGAGGGTTATCTGAAGAAGAAGCGTCTCTCGACCCTTTGCAATAGTTACAATACTCTGGGCTTCCTGAAGGTGCTCCTCCATTATCTAAAAAGTCCATTGCAGCTTCTTTTAAATCCTCAAGACTCATCAACTGTTCTTCGACGAGTAATTGACCATTCTTGTTGATATTCACCGTAAAGATGTTCTTCTGCTTGATCACAACATCAGTATCTGGCGGTTCGATTGGAGGTAGCATACGATCTAGACCCGCATCTGTTTCAATCGTTGTTGTTACTAAGAAAAATATCAATAACAAAAACGCGATGTCGGCCATAGAACCTGCATTCACCTCTGGTGCTCCTTTTCTTCTAGGCATAATTTAAAGATTTAACGTCCTAATACTTTTTTAACTCCAGGAACAATCATCAATACGATTGCAATCACAACCATACCAAAGAAAACATTTAATAATGTTCCGATGGTCTTCACTGTTCCTATTGTAGTTTCTAGTCCTCTCTCGGAACTAACCGCGTCGACAACTTCTTGTTCTCCAGAAGCTAACCCGTATCCGATTCCGGTAAGTACGAGTGCAGCTACAAGAGTTTTAACAACTTTCATCATACCTCCTGGCGCTGTAAGCATTTTAGAGACACCAAAAATCAATGATGATACTGTGGCTATGGCTAATAACAACCACATCACACTGAACATTCCGCTCATTGCTCCACTTTGAATTGCTTCTGATGGTGGCACCTCAGATCCCGGTAACATATACCATAGACCTGCTGAAAGCACACCTAAAGCAACAAGTGCTATTTTAACTATTCTGTGCATAATTAATTTCTTTTTAGTTCTTCAAATTCAGATTACTTGCTCTGTGCTGTTAACATGTCGATCAACGAGATTGATGAATCTTCCATGTCGTTTACAATACCATCAATTTTTGCAATGATGTAGTTGTAGAAAATTTGAAGAATAATTGCAGTAATTAATCCAAATACTGTTGTCAATAAGGCTACCTGAATATCTCCTGCGATAAGCGAAGCACTTAAGTTACCAACAGCTGCAATTTTTTGGAAGGCCTGAATCATACCAATTACCGTACCCATGAATCCAAGCATCGGTGCGATAGCGATAAATAGAGATAACCAAGAAACGTTTTTCTCCAATTGACCCATTTGAACTCCACCATAAGCTACAACAGCTTTTTCAGCAGACTCTACTCCTTCACTTGCTCTATCAAGACCTTGATAGAAAATTGAAGCAACAGGACCTTTTGTGTTTCTACATAATTCTTTGGCTGCTTCTACACCGCCTGAAGCTAAAGCCTCTTCAACTTCTGTTCTCAGTTTAGCCGTGTTTGTAGTAGCCATATTCAAATAAATGATTCTTTCGATAGCTACAGCCAATCCTAAGATTAGACACAACAATACAATTCCCATGAACGCAGGTCCACCTTGAATAAATTGTTCTTTCAAAACTTGAGAGAACCCTTTAGCTGCTTGAGCTTCCTCTTGAAACATTGCCGCTGAAGAAGCGGTACCTAAAACAAACATTCCAGCAGTAGCCAGACCTAATGATATTTTTTTCATTTTTTTTAGACTTAAAATTTGTTAGTTAACGGTTTAAAGATATAAAAATTATTAAATCACAATCAAGAGAATTCTTTGTTTTACCACACAAATAAGAGGATTTGAATTTATCCGACTCTATTTTCCTTCTCTGAATTGGCTGAGCAAGAAACGAAAAAAAAGATTTTTATAAAACCAAAAGCTTATTTATTCGCTTATTTCTCCGCATAGAGATTGATGAAAAGCCCTTTCAAAATCATCTCTATTGAGGTTTTCAGCGAGCAGAAACATCGACTTGGTTATCGCTGATTCAGTAGTGATGTCTTTACCTGAAATTACTCCTAAGTCTTTCAAATACAAGCTGTTCTCATAATATCCCATCATGACTCCACCACCGATACATTGGGTTACGTTTACGATGTGTATACCCGATTGAATTAAGGAGGCGATTTGATCTAAGAAATGCTTATCCCGTGGTGCGTTTCCTGAACCGAAAGTTTCTAATATCAAAACCTTGGGCTGGTAAGCTCCCAAATAACTTTCAAAATAATTAGGGTTAAATCCAGGAAATAATTTGCACAATACCACCTCATCACACATACGTTGTGTCGCAGAAAAATGAGAATTTTCTTCCTTTTTTCTCCAAAGCGATTGATGATTAATTTTCATATGAAGACCTGAATCGACTAAAACAGGATAATTAGGCGACTCAAAAGCCTTGAAATGTTCTGTATTTATTTTTGTCGTTCTGTTGGCGCGGTAAAGCTTGTATTCAAAATACAAACCCACTTCTTGAATCACCGGAACTCCATCTTTTTGCAATAGTGCCAATTGTATGGCAGAAATTAAATTTTCTTTAGCATCGGTTCTCAAATCACCAATGGGAAGCTGTGAACCTGTGAAAATAACTGGTTTGTCGAGCTGCTGCAACAAAAACGACATGGCCGATGAAGAATAACTCATGGTATCACTGCCGTGTAAAACCACAAATCCATCAAATTGAGTGTAATTCGTCTCTATAATTTTTGACATTTCCAACCACTCATTAAGGCCGATATCAGATGAATCTTTTATAAGGCTTAGGGTAATGACTTTGAGTTCGCAGTCTAAATGAGATAGTTCGGGAATGTGTTCAATTAAATGCGCAAAGTCAAACGGCACCAAAGAACCACTGTCGTAGTCCTTTTTCATACCAATAGTTCCACCCGTG
>Ga0213865_10000065_pt1 | contig 61414 bp, 43 predicted proteins | sample PICome_6_FD_160100 | JGI IMG/M metagenome (GOLD analysis project Ga0213865, IMG submission 160100) | Coastal seawater microbial communities near Pivers Island, North Carolina, United States - PICO282 | ecosystem: Environmental > Aquatic > Marine > Coastal | place: USA: North Carolina...
GTATTGGTGGTCAAATCGTATTTTTTCTTAGGGGTCAACCACGAAAAGGTAAATGCCCTAGTGCTTGAAATTTTATCAAAAACGGGTTTATTCCAACCAAAAAATTCATAATCGTCACCTTCGGGAATAGCAGTAATCTGAGTGGTGTAGAATCCAATAGCTCCATCCATTTCTGAGGTGTAACCTGTGAGGACGTCACCATTGATCAAACGGTGATTGCCTTCTTTTAATCCACAGCTCTCAATGGTATTTTCTAAAGAGGCGCCGTAATTGGTTCTCACGTACATGGGTTCATTGATTGAAGACCCTGTTACAGCGACAATGCGCTCTGGATTATATTTTCCTGTGAGCAGCAACTCTCCTATAATAAGAAGGTCTTGTGCTCCGATAGTCCAAACGACCTCTCCTTTGTTGATGGGATCGATCTGTCCGATTTGAGTACCGACAAGTCCTGCAGGATGAGGACCAGATACCGCGTGTAAATCAATATTTTTATTCGCTTCAAAAACAGAACCTTCTTTATTTGGAACGGATACATGAACCTTACCTGGAGTCAAAATATTTAGGGCATCAATAGCCGCTTGAATTTTATCTTCATTTCCTTTGAGGATGTATTCTAAGTTTGGTTGCAAGGGACCAGAGTTGAAGGCTGAAATAAAAACTGCCTTAGGATTTTGATCTGGTCTTGCGATAACGTCATAAGGTCTTTGTTTGATGTAAGGCCAACATCCAGATTTCAATAAATGCTGTTTGACGTCTTCTGCATTTTTACCAGAAAAGTCGAAAGCCTTGTGATCGACACAGTTATTTTTACCATCCGCTTTGATCGAAATATTCAGCACTCTTCTCCGCGCTCCTCTTTCAATTTCGGTGACAGTGCCACTTACCGGTGAAACGAAAAGTATTTCTTCATTATTCTTGTCGAAAAAAAGAGGTTCACCTTTAGAAACTTGAGCGTTTTCTTTGTGAATTAATTTTGGAGTTAACCCGTGAAAATCATCCAATCTCACTTTAAAAGTTTGGCTTTCTTTGGCACTTTCGGTGCGCATTTCAGCCTCTCCTTTTAACGAAATAGACAATCCTTTCTTGATTCGAATGTCTTTAGACATAATTGATTAGAAAAGTTTATTTACTATTAGACGCGGCAAAAATAAGACAGTAAAGCGTACCAACACAATTTTGTTTAAATAAATTATTGGTTCTTTCGTATTACAAATGCGCTTATAATTTTGTTTTTTTACACCATGCAAAAGCATATCCGTATTCTTTGCTTGCTTTTTTGTCTGATGTACACCGTGGTTTACAGTCAACAAAAGCAGCTCCAAACGGTCATTTTAAGAGGAAGTGACCCAACTGACGTACTACCTGTAGTAGCTCTTGGAGAGGCCATACACCTAAGTTTCGACGACCTGGCAAACCTAGAAGAAGATTATTACTACTACATTGAACATTACAACAAGGATTGGAGCAAATCAAACCTGTTTCAAACAGAATATATTTCTGGTTTTGACGGGCAGCGAATTATTAATTATCAAAACAGTTTTAACACCTTAATTTCTTATTCGAATTACACCCTGACCATACCGAACGATCAAATTCGAATCACCAAAAGCGGACACTACAAGATTTTAATTAAAAACAGTCAAAACGAACTCGTTCTAGAACGTAAATTTCTCGTATACGAGCCTTTAGCTCAAATCGCCGGAATAGTGAAGCGTCCGCGAAAAATAAGCTTTGGGAATGAGCAGCAGCGCATTGAGGTGCGAGTAAACATCAATCGCAACGCACTGATTGACTTCGAACAGCGTACATCTCTTTCTATCATTCAAAACTTTCAGTGGAGCACTCAAAAGACATTTATAAATCCTGATTTTCAAAATAGCAATCAGCTCATTTTTAACCGAGATGAAATTCAGTTTTATGGACAAAATGAATTCTTGTTCTTTGATACCAAGGATATCAGAAGTACCAATAACAGCGTAAGAGAAATTAGTTATGAGACGCCTATTCTCATGACACTGTTCACCCAAAGAAATAGACAACTCCTGCCCTACACGTACAACCCAGATATCAACGGTGATTTTGTGATACAAACCCTACAAGGAACAGAACCTGCAATAGAAGCTGACTATCTTAATGTTGATTTTAGTTTAGAGAATGTTGGAGATTTTAATGAGTTGTACATCATCGGTGGATTCAACAATTTTGAACTCAATAAGGAGTCTCAACTTCAATTCGATGAAAAAGCCAATATCTGGAAGACAAGACTATTACTCAAACAAGGTATATACAATTATCTTTTTGTCACTAAAAACAAAGAAGGTGCGATAGACGCCAGCAGTATCAATGGCAGTTTTCTAACCACTGAAAATGCCTATCAGATTTTATTTTACTACAAGGATTTTGATTTGAATTACGACCGCCTAATCGGCTATCAAAAAATTTACTCCTCCGACCTAGGACTTTGAGCGTTTGTCTTAATTTTTGAGCCTTTGTCGAATTAATAATCCGATTCGACGAAATGCAAGCCCATTGGTGTACTTTAACCGATATGGACGCCGATATCAACCAACTTATATTCATAAAAAACTCCATCAAAAACGATGAGATTTTTTACAAAAACGACAGGCCATTATACGGCTACAGTTACAAGACCACAATCACCAATGAAAGTAGTATTGCACTTCGCTTTATCAATGTGAAGTGGAACATCTACGAATTCAACAAGAATTACGAAATATTCAATTCTACTTTGAAAGGGCAAAAGCCGGTTATTCTGCCGCAAGATTCTTTCACTTACGAGTCAAATCTGGCGATTGAATCTGAATTTGGGGCTATTGAAGCCTACTTTCTTTTTCAAGATTTAATAACAAAAGACTATATCGAAATAAAGTCTGTTCTCATTCAGTTACACCCTGAATATTACATGAATTAATGCATTAAAACTTCTACCTTTGCGACATAACATTTGAATTCAAACGTCATGTCGAACGCCCTATTTAAGGTTCCAGCAATAGCAAATGAAAAAGTGCTGGACTACAAAAAAAACAGTGCTGAAAAACAAAATGTTTTGCAGACTTATAAATCACTGTATAAAAACCACATTGACATCCCGATGTATATCAATGGTGAAGAGGTACGCACCGGAACATGCAATTCGATTGCACCTCCTCACGACCACAAGCACGAAATTGGTAAATACCATTTGGCCTCAGAAAAAGAAGTTCAAATGGCGATTGACAGCGCACTCAATGCGAGAGAAAAATGGGGACAGACGCCATGGCAATCCCGCGCTGCTGTATTTTTAAAAGCTGCAGATCTTTTAGCAGGTCCTTATAGAGCTCGAATCAATGCGGCTACAATGCTCGCTCAATCAAAAACAATTCATCAAGCAGAAATCGACGCTGCTTGTGAGCTAATTGACTTTTTGCGATTCAATGCCAGCTTTTTAACTCAGATCTATTCTGATCAACCACAGTCAGCATCAGGAATGTGGAATCAAGTCAGCTACAGACCTTTGGAAGGATTTATATATGCCATTACACCTTTTAACTTTACTGCCATTGCTGGAAATCTACCTGCATCTGCGGCACTTATGGGAAATACTGTGGTGTGGAAGCCCAGTGACGCGCAGGTGTATAGTGCTCAAGTGATTATGGAAGTCTTTCAAGAAGCCGGGTTACCTGCTGGGGTAATCAATATGATTTACGGAGATCCTGTCATGATCAGTGACCAAGTTTTAGGCCACACTGATTTTTCTGGATTACACTTTACCGGATCTACAGAGGTCTTCAAGAACCTTTGGAAGCAAATCGGAAACAACATTCACAACTACAAAACCTATCCGAGAATCGTAGGAGAAACTGGAGGTAAAGACTTTATCATTGCGCACCCTTCTGCAAAGAGCAAACAAGTTAGTACCGCTATTGTTAGAGGAGCTTTTGAATTACAAGGTCAAAAGTGTAGTGCCGCATCTAGGGTATACCTTCCTAAATCAAAAGCCGATACGATTTTAGACCAGGTAAAACAGGATATCGATAAAATCGGAAAACCAGGAAGTCCTGAGGATATGACGCGCTTTGTAACTGCTGTGATTCATCAGCAAGCCTTTGATCGCAACGTACATTTTATTGAACGCGCTAAAAAAAGCAATGAGGCTACTATTCATGCAGGTGGTGGCTACGATGATAGCTGCGGCTACTTTATAGACCCTACGGTTATAGTCACTACAAATCCAAAGTATGAAACTATGGAAACCGAACTTTTTGGTCCAGTGGTCACGGTCTATGTTTACGATGACGATCAGTGGGAAGAAACGCTCAAACTTGTAGATTCTACCTCAGAGTACGCGCTAACTGGTGCTGTGTTTGCAAAGGACCGTTACCTCATCAACCAGGCACTAGAAGCTTTAGAAAATTCAGCAGGAAACTTTTACATCAATGACAAGCCAACAGGTGCTGTGGTTGGTCAACAGCCTTTTGGGGGTGCAAGAGCTTCTGGAACAAATGACAAGGCGGGATCAGCACTAAACCTACTTAGATGGGTTTCTCCGAGATTGATCAAAGAGACCTTCGTAAGTCCTGAAGACTATAGCTATCCTTTCTTAGAAAGTTAAAGAGGTAGGTATACCAATTTCTTCGTTTGGAACTCTTCTTCAGGAATCCAATCGGTGAGATTATAGATTTGACTTTGTGGAAAGGATGAAAGCTCTTCTTCTAAGTCTCCTCCTTTGAGGTAAAGAATTCCATTAGCGATTTGGTGCCTGTTCTTTTTTGAGAGCAGGTGCCCAGTCCAATGCACAAAAGTTGGCATATAGGCAACCGCTCTAGAGACTACAAAGTCAAATTGACCTGAAGTTAAATCTTCTGCCCTACTGTGAATGGTTTTTACATTAGATAGTTTCAAACCTGAAACTACTTCTTCAACAACTTTTAATTTTTTACCGATGGAATCAACAAGCGTAAAGTTGACCTCTGGAAATAAAATGGCAAGGGGAATTCCCGGAAAACCACCTCCAGTGCCGACATCAATGACATTTGCATTGGCTTTGAAGGAAATGAACTTTGCAATACACATCGAATGCAGAACATGCCTGAGGTAAATTTGCTCTATATCTTTTCTAGAAACTACGTTGATTTTAAGATTCCAGTCATTGTATAACCGTTCTAATTCGCTAATTTGCGCTCTCTGTTTTGAACTGAGTTCAGTGAAGTATTTAGAGACTTTTTCTTTGGACATTAAGAGAATTTTGCGCTAAATTAATCATTCTAAACAGGCTAATTAACCGAGTTATGAAAAAGAAGAGTATTCGATTTGAACGTGCGGATCAACGCAAGTTCTTCTCCACCCTTAACAAAAGAGTCAACGACTATTTCAGACAAAAATCACTAAAAAAAACGGGGAATTTCAAGTTGTATTTTAAAACACTCATCATGTTTGTACTCCTTGTGACTCCTTATTTCTTGATTACCATTTTTGATTTTCACTTTGTCTTAGATTTTGCCCTTTGTATCATCATGGGAATTGGAGTCGCTGGAGTGGGCATGAATGTAATGCACGATGCCAATCACGGTTCATTTTCCTCAAAAAAATGGGTAAATAAAATCATGGGAAGCAGTATTTACTTATTGGCAGGTAATGTATATAACTGGAAAGTGCAGCACAATTTACTGCACCACACCTTTACCAATATTCACGAGCACGACGAAGATTTAGAGGCCGGTAGAATTTTGAGGTTTTCAAAACACACTCCCTGGAAAAAGCATCACCGCTATCAACACCTCTACTCAATTCTTCTCTATGGATTGCTCACCATCAACTGGTCATTAACCAGTGATTTTACTCAAATGATTAGGTACAGAAAACGAAAACTATCAGTTGGCGCTGAAAAAAGCGACACTTATATGTGGAGCATGTTGATTCTGACCAAGATATTGTACTTCATCATTTGGATTGTGTTGCCTATCGCTGTCTTTGACATTGCTTGGTATCAGGTTATTATTGGATTTTTTGTCATGCATTACATCGCAGGACTCATTTTGAGTATGATTTTCCAATTGGCGCATATAGTAGAAAAAGCAGAAACACCGACTCCAAACGAATCGGGATTCATGAAAAATACATGGGCCATTCACCAATTGTTTACCACGGCTAATTTTGGTACGAAAAGCAAATTTTTGAACTGGTTTAGCGGTGGATTAAACCATCAAATCGAACATCACATTTTTCCGAACATCAGTCACGTACACTATACCAAGATTGCCGAAATCGTCAAATCAACGGCAAAAGAATTTAATCTACCCTATCACGAATACAGTTCAATTTGGGTAGCAATAGAATCACATTTTAATCACCTTAAACACTTAGGAAACAAACCTACTGTTGCAGTTTAATCAGTCAAAAAAATGAACAATCAAGTATCCGAAAGATTACAAAAAATGTCAACCTCAGCCACGCTTGCCATGGCTGCCAAAGCGAGAAGTTTAAAAAATGATGGCGTCGATGTCATTGGACTCTCTCTGGGAGAGCCCGATTTCGATATTCCAGATTTTATCAAAGAAGCAGCCAAACAAGCAATAGATGACAATTACAGCTCATACACCCCTGTAGATGGTTATGCCGATTTAAAAGAAGCTATCATACATAAGTTTAAAAGAGATAATCAAATCGATTATACAGCTAATTCAATTGTCGTCTCGACTGGAGCTAAGCAATCGCTTTACAATGTGGCTATGGTTGTACTCAATAAGGGTGATGAAGTTATTTTACCCGCACCGTATTGGGTGAGTTATAGCGATATTGTCAAATTAGCCGAAGGTGTTCCTGTTGAAGTTCCAACTTCTATTGAAAATGATTTTAAAATGACCGCTGAGCAGTTAGAGGCCGCTATTAATGATAAGACTAGAATGCTGTGGTTCAGTTCACCCTGTAATCCAAGTGGATCCTTTTACAGCAAAGAAGAATTGGAAGCTTTAGCTCAGGTATTAAAAAAGCATCCAGACATTATAGTGGTTTCTGATGAAATCTACGAACACATCAATTTTAGCAGTGGAGGTCATACCAGTTTTGCAACTATTGAAGGTATGCAAGATCGAACGGTAACGGTTAATGGAGTTTCTAAGGCCTTTGCCATGACAGGATGGAGAATCGGATACATCGGAGCTCCAGAATGGATTGCTAGAGCATGCAACAAGCTACAAGGTCAGGTAACAAGTGGAGCCAATGCTATTGCTCAACGCGCTGTGATTACCGCTCTTCAAGAATCTCCAAGTAGAATTCAGTACATGGTAGATGAATTTAAACAGCGAAGAGACTTGGTACTACAACGATTGAATGACATACAAGGATTCAAGGTCAATGTACCTGAAGGAGCCTTTTACGTATTTCCTGATATCTCATACTTTTTTGGAAAAACACTTAAAAACAAGCAGATTGCAAACGCCTCTGACTTCGCCTTGTACTTATTAGAAGAAGCGCATGTTGCTACTGTTACAGGTGAGGCTTTTGGTAATCCAGATTGTATACGAATCTCCTATGCTGCATCAGAAAAGGAATTGCTTGAAGCACTTAGAAGAATTGAAGAAGCGGTAAGCTAAAAGTTTCTCCAAAACGATGGGCTGACTAGAATCAATATGGTAAAGAGTTCAAGTCTTCCCAACAGCATAAGAACACTGAGACAGATTTTGGCTGCAACTGGAAGTGCGGCATAAGTACTTACGGGATTAATTTCTCCTAAGGCAGGCCCTACATTTCCTAAAGCAGATGCTGCCCCACCTATCGCTGTTTCAAAATCTAATCCACAAAGGGCAAGAATTGCAGATCCTGCGATAAACAATAACATATAGAGCACAAAAAATCCGATGACATTGTCAACGATTTGCTTATCTACTGCTCTCGAGTTGAAGCGAACTGGAATAATCGCATTTTGATGCAGACTTCGTTTAAATTCCAAAAGACTGTTTTTGATGATCAATAAATGACGAACAATTTTAACACCTCCACTGGTTGAACCTGAAGATCCTCCAGCGAACATTAACCCAAAGAAGAGCACAGTTAAAAATGAATTCCACGCCGTAAAATCAGAGGTGACAAAACCCGTTGTGGTTATTATGGCAACCACTTGAAATAGTCCATGTCTAAATGCGGTTTCTATGGAATCCCATCCCGATTGAGCAACAGAGAAATCGCTGTAGTAGCGTATTCCTAAGGCAGTGATAATGGCAAAGGCTATAATCAGTTTAAAGTAAAATCTAAACTCGTCATCTTGAAGCACTTTTTGCACCTTACCGGTTAGCGCATAATAAGACAACACAAAATTTGTACCTGCTAAAAACATAAATACAATGATGATGTACTGAATCAAAGGCTGATCATTCCAAAAGGCAATACTGCTGTTTTTGGTAGAAAAACCACCGGTAGACATGGTGGAGAGTGAATGATTGAGCGCATCGAAAAGGCTCATTCCAGCACCCCATAACAAAATAGTTTCTACCAAGGTATAGCCTACATAAATGTACCAAAGTCGCTTTGCAGTATCTGTAATTCGAGGATGTAATTTATCTCCTCCAGGCCCTGGTGCCTCTGCAGCGAACAACTGCATTCCTCCAATTCCCAAGAGCGGTATAATCGCAATGGCCAGAACAATGATTCCCATTCCCCCAATCCAATGGGTTAAACTCCTCCAAAGCAATATTCCCTTGGGTAGGATTTCAATTTGGTCAATCACGGTGGCACCTGTAGTGGTATAACCTGACATGGTTTCAAAAAAGGCATTTTCAAAACCCTTTATACTGCCGCTAAAGACATAGGGTAACACTCCTGAAAAAACGAGTAAAAGCCATCCTGCACCTACAATAAAAAAACCTTCGCGTTTACGAAGCTCTTTTTTGTGGTTGCGAAAAGCATACATCCCTAAACCACCCAAAGATAAAGTCATCAAGGCTGCAGTTAGTATGTCAGTTGCCACATCATCTCCCATTGCAAAGCTGATGATGCTAGCCAATAACATGAAGCTCGCATTACAGACGAGCAAAAGCCCCATAATATACATGATGATTCTGCTGTTCATCTCTTATCTAAACAAGCGTTCGACTTTTTTAATGGCGTTCGAAGTGGCGCAAACCAGTACCTTGTCTCCTTCAATAATTTTAAAATTACCAAGGGCAATTTTTCCCATTCCTTGTCGTATGACTCCTCCAATCACAGCTTCTCTAGGAAAATCTAAATCTTTGATGAATCTGTTTTCGATCAGTGTGTTCGACTGTACTTCAAACTCCAATATTTCTGCTTCAAGATTATTGAGCATTGCCACGGCTAAAACTGTTCCTTCTCTTACGTATCTGAAAATGGCATTTGCGGCGATAAGCTTCTTGTTGATTAAGGTATCTATTCCTATGGATTGTGAAAGCTGAAAGTAATCCATGTTCTCTACTAGGGCAATGGTTTTTTTTACGCCTTTTGTTTTGGCCAACAAGCAGGATATAATGTTGGTTTCACTGTCACCTGTTACCGCGATAAAGGCGTCCATAGAATCTAAGGCTTCATCATCTAACAATTCTACGTTACGACCATCTCCGTGAATGATTAAGGTATTGGGTAGTAAATCAGTAAGTAACTCAGCTTTTTCTTTTTTGCGTTCAATCAGTTTGACATTAAAACGCTCCTCTGCTAAATCTTTTGCCGTATTAACACCAACACTTCCTCCTCCTAAAATCATTACCGTTTTGATGGTGGTTTTAATATTACCGATCAGCTTATTGATTTCATTGATACCTTCAGCATTGGTAATAAAGTTGACAGTGTCTCCTTCGTTTAAAACGGTATCCCCTCGAGGTATGATGGTCTGTTCACTATCAAATCGCTTCATAGCCACTGGCATAAAGTGTAAATCGGGATACTCTTCTGCGGTTTGCTTGATCGACTTGGCATTAAACTTCGATTGAGGGGGTAGGGTTAAGCCGATCATTCTCAATAAGCCTCCCTCAAAATCATGGGCATCATTAAAGGCCGATTGATTGAGTAGTTCTTTAATTTCATCAGCTGCGAGCTCCTCGGGTGAAATGAGTTCATCAATACCCAAACTTTGGTAATTGACTCTTTCTTTGTGTTTGATAAATGAAGTGTCGCGAATTCGGGCTACCGTTTTATTACACCCCAATTGCTTGGCTAAAACGCAAAGGGTGAAATTGGCCGCTTCATTCGAGGTTACACCCACCATTAAATCAGCCGTATCAACCTGAGCTTCTAGTAGGGTTTCAATAGAGGTAGCGTTTCCACGAATAGTTCGTATATCGAGCTGTGATTCGATGACCGCTAAACGCTCACGGTCATGATCAATTAAGGTAATATCTTGCGCTTCAAAGGAGAGGAGTTTAGCAAGATGGGTTCCTACCTCCCCTGCTCCAGAAATGATAATCTTCATTGGTTTTGTTCAGTAAACTGTCGATTTCATTGTTTTTCTGACAGTCAATCACAGAATAAAAGTACAATTTTTATGAGTATTGGAAATATTCTTGTCAAAAACCAATTAAACATGTGGAGCAAAAAAGATGGTAATCGAAGCTTTATTAAAGCCTCGTTTTGCTGAGAATACACCTTATCTTTGTACAAAAGACCCTTTATGTCTAAACCTGTTGTTCCTTACCAGAATTCAGAAGCGTCCAAAAAGCAGCAAGTACAGAAAATGTTTGATGGAATTTCTGGAGAGTATGACCAATTAAATCGGGTCATCACCTTCGGAGTTGATTTAAAATGGAGACGAAATTTGATTGGACAAATTCTGCAATCAAACCCAGGTCGAGTATTAGACGTCGCTACAGGGACTGGCGATTTGGCGATTGAATTGGCTCAAAAAGGTGTGCAAGAAGTCACAGGCTTAGATCTTTCACCTGGAATGCTTGAAATTGGAAAAGAAAAAATCAAGCACCAAGGATTAGGGAAACACATTGAAATGGTTATCGGCGATTCGGAGCGCTTGTCTTTTGAAGACAACACATTCGATGCGGTCACTGTGGCCTTTGGCGTGCGAAACTTTGAAAACCTAGAAGTGGGACTTGCAGAAATTTTAAGAGTCTTGAAGCCTGGAGGCCTTTTAGGGATACTTGAAACTTCTGTACCTGCCAATCCAATCATTCGAATGGGATATATGCTGCACTCAAAAGTTGTACTTCCGGGCGTCGGCAAACTCTTTTCAAAGGATGGAAGTGCCTATGGTTATTTGTCGAAATCTGCAACAAAATTTCCGTATCGCGCTGATTTTATAAGTATTTTAGAATCTGTAGGATTTATAAATTGCAGGTATGACTCTCAAACGCTGGGTGTCGCTTGTTTGTATTTCGGTTCCAAATCATGATGAAAAAACTCATTCTTAGCTTGATTGTTTTTGGTTTTAGCTTTAATGCTTTTGGTCAAGCACGAGGCATCAAAAAACTTTTGGACCGCATTCGATATTCCAATTACAACTACGGTGCCGACAAACCCATGTTTCGACAAAATGAAGATTTAAAAGACTTCAACTTCGGTTATTATTTAGGGGCCTACCAAATGAATTACGACCTAAACTATAAAAATACCCTGCCTCGTAACTCGGTCGCAGGATTCAATCCATCCTATGAGGTGAAAGAAATCATTTTTCAGCCTCAAACCGGATTTGGCGTTGGATTCATTACTGAATTAAGACTTTCTGACCACGTCGACTTGCGATTTGAACCTGGTTATCTCTACGGGCGTACCAATATCGATTTCAATTCCATCAAGGTAAATTTTAATTCCATCGGAGATGAGACTCTTGAGCTAAAGCAAAGTATGCTTTACTTGCCTTTTTTGATTAAACTCAGTAGCACGCGCTATGATAATTTTAGGCCTTTTGTGGTGGCAGGTATCTCTAAATCGGTAAGATTGGGTGCAAAAAACGATGAGGTTAGACGTAACATTATAGACCTAAGGTCAAATGTCAATCAATTAGAGGTTGGTCTTGGTGTTGACCTCTATTTGCCCTACTTCAAATTTACCCCAGCCATTAGAGCCATCTATGGAAGAGAAAACGAATTACTGATTGACAAAAATGACATTTCGCATTGGAGTAATACCATTGTTGACATCGCCCGAAGAAGAGGACTCAAAAACCGCGGTGTTTTCTTTGTACTGACCTTTGAATAATTAGCTCTGTAGCGCACTGAGCAAAATCGCTGCTGCCACCCCCACATTTAAACTTTCAGCCTTCGCATTTTTAGATTTCGGAATGTGTACATAACGATCGATGTTCGAGTTGAGTTCTGAACTGAGACCATGGGATTCACTACCCATAAGCAAAATGCCAGTCTCAGGCCACTCTACCTCATCGAAACGTTCTCCTTTAAGATCAGCGGCGAAAACAGCTTGATCAGCTCCTTTCAATTCATGCGCTAAATCAGCATAATGACATTGCACTCGCGCTAAAGAGCCCATTGAGGCCTGAACCACTTTTGGATTATAGCAATCAACAGTATCTAATGAACATAGAATTTGATCGATTCCAAACCAGTCACAGGTTCTGATAATTGTTCCTAAGTTTCCAGGGTCATTAATTGCGTCTAAAGCGACAATCCAACGGCTGTAGTTCAATTTTTTCTCAAGGGGTATTTCAAAAACAGCTAATAAACCAGGGCTTTTTTTGAATGCACTCAGCTGCTCGAGTTGTTTACTTGAAATTCGTTCAACTGATGCGGAGACTTTTCCGTCGTAACTCTGATCTGCCAGAATATAGAGTGGTTTTAGGCCTTCTGCGATAAATTCCTCTACTACCTTTACCCCTTCTGCAATAAATAGTTGCTGAAGGATTCTGTGTTTTTTATGATGCAGCTTTTTGATGCGCTTAAATTCGTTTGAAGTAAGCATTAAATAATTAATTTTGGAGCTTATGCCGAAAAGCCTAAATATATCAAAAGCTTTTGCCATTTGGCCAAAATGTTGGATTCTTTTTTTAATTCTTACTTCAAGTTGTAAAACCACAAAAAAAGTTCTCCCTAACCAGGAATTGTTGGTTCAACAAAAAATCGAGCTCAACGGAAAAACAACCAATCAAACTGAACTTAAAGATTTACTCACTCAAAACACCAACAGTAAAATTCTTGGTATTCCATTGCGATTGCACCTCTACAATCTAAGCAGTAGTGATGCAGAAGGCAATTATCAAAACTGGCTCAATAAAAAACCCAAACGATCTGATCGTCTAAAACGGCTTTTATCTGAAAAACAGGCCAATAGACTTTCCGAATCTTTTCTTGTCAGTGGCATTCATCAATTTCTTCAAAATATTGGTGAAGAGCCTGTTTTAGTAGATTCATTAGCGATACAATCCGATGTCAACCGATTAAAATTGTATCACAAAAACAGAGGATACTTTAATGCAGATATCCATTTTGAAAAAAACACTAAGGGTAAACAAAAAAGTCAAATTGTGTATCAAATCAATACAGGTGAGCAGTATAAAATCGAAGAATTTGACACCAATATCGCTTCAACAGTTATTGATGAAATCTACGCTAAAGAAGGTGACAGCAGTACAGTCATTAAGGTGGGTGCTCCTTTTTTGGTAAGAAATTTTAGCGATGAGCGTAAACGCCTTACCTCATTATTCCGAAACCAAGGAGTTTATAACTTCCAAGAGAGTTCTATTTCTTTTGATATTCTAGGGGATACCACGGCAATTGCCTCAGATGTTGAACCAAAGGTCAAAGTACTTTTAAATATCGATAACCCCAGGGGAATTTCAAATGAAGAGTACAGTGCCTACACCATTGGCGACATCAATGTCTACACGGATTTTCAACCGGCTGCAGAAAATCAAAATTACAGCTCCCTAACACAAGAAGGAGCAAACTTTTTTTACATCGATAAGTTGAAATACAAGCCAGAATTGTTGTCACCTTTTATTTTTTTAAGGCAGGGAGAGATTTACCGAGAAATCAATAGAACCTTGACCAGCAGGCAGCTCAGTAGTTTGAATGTATTTTCCTATCCCTCTATTGAGTTTATTCCCGATGAAGAGACTAAGCAGCTCAATACTAATATTTATCTGCGACCAAAATCAAAGTATGCTTTAAGTCTAGACTTTGATATCACGCATTCCAACATCAGACCAATTAGTACAGCATTTAGTAGTTCTATTCTCTCTCGAAATGTATTTGGTCAAATAGCGAATTTGGGTTTATCTGTTCGTGGATCAGTGGGTGTTTTAGGGGATAGTGGGCCGACTCAAACAAACACTTCAGAATTTGGAGCGGATATCAATTTAACTTTTCCTCGATTTTGGATTCCATTCACCAAGAATTCACTGGTATCCTCTGAGAAATTACCAAAGACACTGTTTTCAATAGGAACAAATTTTCAAAACAACATCGGCCTTGACAGGCAGCGTTTCAATACAATCTTCAGCTACAACTGGCAAAAAAGAACAAATCGAAAAAACTTCGAATTGGCTAAAATTGAATATGTCAGAAACTTAAATCCAGATAACTTTTTTAGGGTATACTCCAATACATTCGAAGCTTTAGACGAAATAGCCAATCAAATTGAAGACCAAAGTGAATACCAAAACCTTTTCGACCTTCAAGGCGATCAGCTTGTTCTTTCAATACCCTCAGGAGCAAATTTATTTATCGAAGGTGTTCAAAACAGCAGTATCGAGTTAGACGAGCAGGCTGTTACAGAAGTCAATCGCATAGAAGAACGAAGAAGTCGACTTACCGAAAATAACCTTATTGTTTCAACGGCCTACACTTTTGTTTCGGCCGTTAATGGTACCACCTCAAGCGATGACTTTAGACAGTTTAGGTTCAAATTAGAAGCCGCGGGAAATTTGCTCAACAATTTCTCGATCAACAAGGCAGAAGTTCGACAGCGTTTGTTTGGTGTGGCCTACTCCCAATATGTTAAAGGCGAATTGGATTACATCAAACACTTTCGTTTTAGCGAAAACAACCACCTGGCTTTTCGTTTTTTTGGTGGGGTGGCCATCCCATTGGGTAATGCGCAAAACATTCCTTTTGTTCGCTCTTATTTCGCCGGAGGTTCCAATGACAACAGAGCCTGGAATGCCTATGGTTTGGGGCCTGGAACAACGCGAAGTACCAATGAATTCAACGAAGCGAATCTCAAACTCAATCTAAATCTGGAATATCGTTTTCCGCTCTTTTCCAATTTGAGAGGGGCACTTTTCGTCGACGCTGGAAACATATGGAATGTCTTAGACAACCAACAAGATGAGGCCGCTATTTTCCGAGGCTTTTCATCCTTAAGGGATAGCGCGATTGGGTCTGGATTAGGGCTTCGATTTGACTTTTCTTATTTTATTTTTCGATTTGATACCGGATTTAAAACCTACAATCCTATAAGACCTAAAACTGAAAGATGGTTTCGAGATTTAAATTGGAAAGAAGCCGTTTTTAATATTGGTATTAACTATCCGTTCTAATCTTTATTTATTAGTACATTTGCCGGCAGAACAAACCAAATTATAATCAAATGTCAATTCAAATCAAGGCCGGAGTAGCTACCGGAGATGAAGTTCAAGCTATTTTTTCACTGGCAAAAGAAAAAGCATTCGCGCTTCCAGCAGTAAATGTTGTTGGATCAAACTCGATCAATGCCGTTTTGGAAACAGCTGCAGAATTAAATGCACCTGTTATTATTCAATTTTCAAACGGAGGATCAATTTTCAACGCAGGAAAAGGACTTTCTAATGAAGGACAAAAAGCAGCCATCCTTGGTGCCGTTGCCGGAGCAAAACACGTACACGACTTAGCTGAAGCTTACGGAGCGTCTGTAATCTTGCATACAGACCACTGCGCTAAAAAGCTTTTACCTTGGATCGACGGACTCCTCGATGCCTCTGAAGCACATTTCGAACTCACAGGAAAGCCGCTTTTCAGTTCGCATATGATTGATTTATCTGAAGAACCTATAGAAGAGAATATCGAGATCTGTAAACAATATTTAGAGCGAATGCACAAAATGGGCATGACCCTGGAAATTGAATTGGGTGTTACAGGTGGTGAAGAAGATGGTGTAGACAATACTGATATCGACAGTTCAAAACTCTATACTCAACCTGAAGAAGTAGCTTATGCTTACGAAGAGCTTTCTAAAGTTAGCCCTCGTTTTACCGTAGCTGCTGCCTTTGGAAATGTACACGGTGTATACAAACCAGGAAACGTTAAACTCACTCCTGAAATTTTGAAAAACTCACAGGAATACATCAGCAACAAATACGGTGTTCCTCACAATCATATCGATTTTGTATTTCACGGCGGATCTGGATCAAGCCTAGATGAAATTCGTGAATCAATAGGTTACGGTGTTATCAAAATGAACATTGACACTGATTTACAATACGCTTTCACAGAAGGTATCCGAGACTATATGGGTGAAAAAGCAGCCTATCTCAAGGCACAAATTGGTAACCCAGAAGGAGACGATGTACCAAATAAAAAATTCTACGATCCAAGAGTTTGGTTGAGAAAAGGAGAAGATACCCTTAGAAACAGATTGAAAAAAGCCTTTGAGGATTTAAACAATATTGATACATTGTAACCCTTAATTAATAGGACTATGTCATCTGCTTGGTTTAAAAGAAAAGAAAAAGGTATACAAACCTTAACCGAAGAAAAGAAGGACACCCCCAAAGGTCTTTGGTATAAATCCCCCACGGGAAAAATAGTAGAATCCGAAGAACTTGCAAAGAATGCCTTTGTCAGCCCTGAAGACGACTATCACGTTCGCATAGGGTCTAAAGAATACTTTGAAATTTTGTTTGATGGAGAATTCAAAGAACTCAATGCGCAAATAAATTCTAAAGATCCCCTTCAATTTGAGGACACCAAAAAGTACAGCGATCGACTCAAAGCGGCTAAAATAAAATCAGGTCTACAAGATGCAGTGCGAACTGCCATTGGTAAATCAAATGGTAGAGATGTTGTAATTGCTTGTATGGATTTCAGTTTTATTGGAGGATCTATGGGTAGTGTTGTGGGTGAAAAAATTTCTAGAGCCATAGATGTTGCTCGTAAAAAGAAAGTTCCTTTCGTGATGATTTCGAAATCTGGAGGAGCGAGAATGATGGAAGCTGCCTTATCTCTTATGCAAATGGCAAAAACATCTGCAAAGTTGGCGCAGTTAGCGGAGGCCAAAATTCCGTATATCTCACTTTGTACAGACCCAACAACTGGGGGTACAACTGCTTCTTATGCTATGCTCGGTGATGTGAACATCGCTGAACCAGGAGCATTAATCGGATTTGCTGGGCCAAGGGTAGTAAAAGATACAACGGGTCAAGAATTGCCAGATGGCTTTCAAACTTCTGAATTCGTCAAGGAGCACGGATTTTTAGACTTTATCGTACATCGCAAAGAGTTAAAAGCAAAAATCAACCTTTACATCGATTTGATTCTAAACCTGCCAATTCGCTCCTAGCACCTTGCAGATTAGAATTAATGTGTTACCTTTGCGCTCTCATTGATAATCAATGAAATACATAAAAATCATTTAAATAATATTAGCATGTATTTATCTAAAGACAAAAAACGCGAAATATTTTCAAATTTCGGTGGAGATGCAGGTAACACTGGATCTACAGAAGGTCAAATCGCCTTATTCACATTCAGAATTAACCACTTAACAGAACATCTTAAAAAGAATCACAAGGATTTTAATACAGAGAGATCTCTTGTTAAACTGGTAGGAAAGCGAAGAGCGCTGTTAGACTATTTGAAAAACAAAGACATTCAAAAATATCGTGAGCTAATCAAAGAGCTCGGTATTCGAAAATAATCTTGAAAAGGTGTGTTTTTTATCAAAACACACCTTTTTTTGCCTCAGTCTTTTATTGATCACCACAACACAACCCTTAACGTCAGGACGACGTACGATCAATTTAACAACGGAGTGTTAAACTCCAAAACATCGCATATGCGAAAATTTTATGATTCCAAAAACGTATAATGAGGTCATCGACCTCGGAGATGGTAGAAGCATCTCTATTGAAACTGGCAAACTAGCCAAACAATCTCATGGCTCGGTTGTCGTGCAATCGGGTAACTGCATGCTGTTATGTACCGTAGTATCGAACTATAAAGCAGCAGACGTAGACTTTCTTCCGCTAACTGTAGACTACCGCGAAAAATTTGCATCCGCAGGACGTTTTCCTGGTGGATTTTTTAAGCGTGAAGCGCGACCAAGTGACGGAGAGGTTTTAACCATGCGAATTGTGGACCGTGTATTACGTCCATTATTTCCGAAAGATTACCACTCAGAGACACAATTGATGATTCAAATGATGTCTTATGACGACAGCATCACACCTGATGCTCTAGTGGGGATAGCTGCTTCAACAGCAATTCAACTTTCTGACATTCCATTCGAATGCCCTATTTCTGAAGTAAGAGTGGGAAGAATAGATGGAGAGCTCATTCTCAATCCTTCACTTGCTCAACTGAAAGAATCTGATATCGATATGATCATCGGTGCTTCTGAAGATTCAGTAATGATGGTTGAAGGAGAAATGAAAGAGATTTCAGAAGAAGAAATGGTAGAAGCCATCAAATTCGCTCACGAAGCGATTAAAGTTCAATGTCAGGCCCAAAAGAATCTCGTAGCTCAAGTTGGCCAGAAAGAACAACGCGAGTACGAACTTGAAGCACAAGACCTTGAATTAGAAGAAAAAGTAAACTCAATGGTTTATGACAAGGTTTATGAAGTGGCAAAACAAGGATCTTCTAAGAAAGAAAGAGGAAGCGCTTTTTCAGAAATCAAAGAAGCTTTAATGGCTGAATTCTCAGAAGAAGAATTGGAAGAAAAGAAAGATTTGATTTCAAAGTATTACAGTAAAACTGAGAAAAATGCAGTTCGAAATTTAACCTTAGAAGAAGGCCTTAGACTAGACGGTAGAAAGACAGATGAAATTCGACCAATTTGGTGTGAGATTGATTACTTACCATCTACACACGGTTCTGGTATTTTTACTCGTGGAGAAACACAGGTATTGTCAACGGTAACTTTAGGTACCTCTAGAGACGCTAACATCATTGACATGCCCTCACTTGAAGGCGAAGAGCGTTTTTATTTACACTACAACTTTCCACCTTTTTCAACGGGTGAGGCTCGTCCTTTAAGAGGAACATCGCGAAGAGAAGTTGGACACGGAAATTTAGCCCAACGTGCTTTAAAAGGTATGATTCCTGAAGACTGCCCTTATACTGTTCGCGTAGTTTCTGAGGTTTTAGAATCAAACGGTTCTTCATCAATGGCTACAGTGTGTTCTGGAACAATGGCTCTTATGGATGCTGGGGTACAGATCAAAAAACCGGTCTCTGGTATTGCCATGGGACTCATTACGGATGCTGAAAGCGGTAAGTATGCTGTGCTTTCAGATATTTTAGGAGACGAAGACCATTTAGGTGACATGGACTTTAAAGTTACAGGAACGGCTGATGGTATCACAGCTTGCCAGATGGACATTAAAGTAAAGGGATTATCGTATGAGATCTTAACCAAAGCCTTAGTTCAAGCAAAAGATGGTAGACTTCACATTTTAGATAAACTTGTTGAAACTATAGACACGCCAAATGCAGAGGTTAAGTCGCATGCACCGAAAATCGTAACGACTATTTTACCGGGTGATTTAATCGGAGCCTTTATTGGAAGTGGCGGTAAGAATATACAAGATCTTCAAGCAGACACTAACACTACTATCGTTATTAATGAAAATGAAGATGGCGAAGGTGTTGTTGAAATATTAGGAACTGACCAAGAGGGAATCGACAAGGTTCTCAAAGCTATTGAATCGCTACAGTTTAAGCCCGAAGTTGGAGAACGCTATGAAGTTAAGGTGATTAAAGTTCTTGATTTTGGAGCGGTCGTTGAATATACAGAGGCACCCGGAAACGAAGTTCTACTGCACGTTTCTGAATTGGCTTGGGAAAGAACAGAAAATGTTACTGATGTGGTTAACCTAGGTGATATCATTGAAGTAAAGTATTTTGGTTTCGACCCTCGCACTAAGAAAGAAAAAGTTTCTCGCAAAGCACTTCTTGAAAAACCTGAAGGATATCAGGAGCGCCCACCGAGATCAGATCGCGGTGGTAAACCTAGATCAGGACAGCGAAGAGACCATAGAAAGAGAGATTAATATACCATTTTACGCGATTTCGCGTTAAAATGTATTACTGGTGTAACCTTTTGCGTTTTTCTACGTATAAAGGTTACACGGTAAGAATTAATTCACAACTATGAGACAGCTCAAGATTACAAAACAGGTCACTAACAGAGAGACCGCATCCCTTGACAAGTATTTGCAAGAAATTGGTAAGGTCGACTTAATCACAGCAGAAGAGGAAGTTGAACTCGCTCAAAAAATCAAAGCAGGAGACCAAATTGCACTTGAAAAACTGACAAAAGCGAATTTGAGATTCGTGGTATCGGTTGCAAAACAATATCAAAATCAAGGCTTAACCCTTCCTGATCTTATCAATGAAGGAAATCTTGGACTCATCAAAGCCGCTCAGCGTTTTGACGAAACTAGAGGATTCAAATTTATTTCGTACGCCGTTTGGTGGATTAGACAATCAATTTTACAAGCTCTAGCAGAGCAATCGAGAATTGTGAGACTTCCGCTGAACAAAATCGGTTCTATCAACAAAATCAATAAAACTTTTGCACATTTAGAACAAGCGCACGAGCGTGTTCCTTCAGCTGAAGAAATTGCCAAAGAATTAGACATGACAGTAGAGGATGTGAAGCAATCTCTTAAAAATTCTGGACGTCATGTATCTATGGACGCCCCCCTAATTGATGGAGAAGATTCAAATCTGTATGACGTATTGCGTTCAGGAGAATCACCAAATCCAGATAAAGAATTATTACACGAATCTTTGAGAACAGAAATCGAGCGTGCCTTAGACACCTTAACACCTCGGGAAGCCGACGTGGTAAGATTGTATTTTGGCCTTGCTGGACAGCACTCTATGACACTTGAAGAAATAGGAGAAACCTTTGATTTGACCCGCGAACGCGTTCGACAAATTAAAGAAAAGGCAATCCGAAGACTAAAGCACACATCAAGAAGCAAAATTCTCAAAACCTATCTCGGTTAAAAAAAAATGATTATTTTGCAGTCGACAGTTATAACTGTTCGTTTTTTGATTGATGATTTAAACTCCGACTTATGTCGGAGTTTTTTTTTGCTTTGTCGTAATTTTACAACATGAAACAGCCCTTAATTGCACCCTCTATTCTAGCTTCAGATTTCATGAACCTAGAGCGAGAAATTAAAATGATTGAAGAATCTCAAGCAGATTGGATTCACGTCGATGTTATGGACGGGGTATTTGTTCCGAATATTTCCTTTGGAATGCCTATCATTAAACAACTCAAACCTATTGCTCAAAAACCTTTAGATGTTCATTTGATGATTGTTGATCCCGATCGTTACCTGGACACTTTTGCCGATTTAGGTGCAGATCATATTACAGTTCACCTCGAAGCTTGTAATCATTTACACAGAACCCTAAATCACATTCGACAACTCGGTCTAAAATCAGGCGTTGCCTTAAATCCACACAGTCGGATTGATTTAATTGAGGATTGCATAGAAGACATAGATATCATCTGTTTGATGGGGGTAAATCCAGGATTTGGAGGTCAAAAATTTATTCCCAGAACTATAGACAAAATAAAACAACTAAGAAGCCTTCTCGATCGCAATAATTCCAATGCACTCATAGAAATTGATGGAGGGGTAGACTTAGGAAATGCACACATCATTCATCAGGCAGGTGCCGATGTTCTAGTCGCTGGAAGCGCTGTATTTAAGAGTGTAAACCCTAAGCAAATGATTTTAGACCTTAAAAAAGGCTCATGAGATCTACTGAGGTCGTCATTGTTGGTGGAGGTCCCATAGGTATTGCCTGTGGAATTGCGCTACAAAAAAGAGGTATAGAATATACCATTATCGAAAAAGGAACGCTTGTAAATTCGCTGTTCAACTATCCCAAAAACATGCGTTTTTTTTCATCCTCAAAAAAATTAGAAATCGACGAGATTCCATTCGTTTGTGATCAAACTAAACCCACAAGAGACCAAGCTCTTGAATATTACCGAAGAGTTGCCCAACAGCATCAGCTAAATCTTCACTTATTTGAAAAAGTAGAACGAATTGAGAATAAAAGTGTCTCTACACAAACAAAATTCATCGTTCACACGGATAAAAACACCTACAATGCCCAACAAGTAATTTTGGCCACTGGATTTTTTGACATTCCCAAAGCATTGAATATCAAAGGCGAAGAGCTACCCAAAGTCAGTCATTATTTTGATGATGGCTTTTATTACGTCAACCAAAAACTAGTTGTGGTAGGTGCCAGTAACTCTGCCATTGATGCTGCTCTTGAATGCCATCGAAAGGGTGCTGATGTGACCTTAGTCATAAGAGGAACTGAAGTAGGTCAACGCGTTAAATATTGGGTTAGACCCGATATCATCAACCGTATTGAAGAAGGCAGTATAAAGGCTTATTACCAAAGTGAGCTCCTTGAAATTACCCCTAGTGAAGTGGTTGTACAAACCCCTGATGAGACCCTTCGATTAGAAAACGATTTTGTATTAGCCATGACGGGTTATCAGCCTAATTTTCAATTCCTCAATGAATTAGGCGTAAGCTTAAGTGAGGATGAACATAAAGCACCCTCCTACGACGAGAAGAGTATGCAAAGTAATATTCCTGGAATTTATCTCGCTGGAGTTATTGTAGGTGGAATGAAAACGCACAAATGGTTCATCGAAAATTCTATTGTGCATGCCGATCTGATTGCTCAGCACATTGCCACAGCGAAAAATTAGGCTTTACTTTTTAATACTGCACCTTGAACTTATAAATACCAGAGCCATAGGTCGATTCTTGCCAGTCTTGCCAGCTCTCATCTGAAGAGACTTGCCAATCTTTTATAGGTTCAAACTTGTTATCGTAGAATTCTTCAACCGACACCCCTAAAGGAAAACGGATCTTAGCCTCGGTGTTAGAAGGTATTTTTACAATAAACTCACAAAGTTTATTCTCTTCATCTACCCATTGCCATGCACTGACGATTTGACCGTAAACTGTATTGAAATAACCTCTTGCCCACAACATTTGCCCCGTTGGATCTGGAACAGGTTGCAACACAAACGATTTAAATGCAGGATTTTCTTCTTCGGGCTTAATTCCTAAAATAGTTTCATACATCCAGGCCGTAACCGCTCCAAAAGAATAGTGATTAAAAGAGTTCATGGCATTATTTCCACCAAAACCATTTTCGATAGTATAGGAGTTTAATCGCTCCCATATGGTAGTTGCCCCATTGATGACCGGATACAACCATGAAGGATAATGTTCTTGTTGCAATAAGCGATAAGCCACATTGTGATAACCATACTTAGAAAGAGCTTGATTTATAGAGGCTGTGCCAATGAAGCCTGTCATTAGCGAATAAGGTGGCCTGGCTTGCTCTAACTCATCAATATTACTGCGCTCAATACTGCGCACTAAATTTTGAGCAGCTATGTGCTTTAAATTTTCATGAAAAGCATCAAAACGCAAAGGAATTGCATAAGAAGCCTGAGTATCTATAGTATCTCCTTTTGATTTCCTTAAATGATCAGGTAAAGGTGGGCCAAATCTCAAACTTTGATTTCCTTGATGTAAGGTTTTTACAGAGTTTTGATCTACATACACCGAATTAAAAAATGCTTTTTGCGCCTGGTATTTTTGAGCATACATTAACTCATCTTCTTTATGACCTAGAAGAGCAGCAACCTTTTGCATTACTTCAAGATTATAGATATAATAAGTAGTCCAAAACAAGGTAGGGTCGTTTTTATACGCCTCTGGACTCAACCAATCCCCTAAGGGGCCTTCTTGAATGATTCCAGTATCTGGGTCAATCTTTGAATCTAAAAAGACCAAATATGCGCTCATAGCACTATAATTGTCCTTTAAAATTTCTATATCTCCGTATTGACGATAAACCTCCCATGGAATGACTATTCCGGCAGATCCCCAGAGGGTTCCTCCAAAACCACCTCCTACCGGAGCAACATCTGTAAAACGACCTTCAACGGACTGAATATCCCGCATGGAGCGCATGTGCCTGTTTAAAAAAGGTCCTACTTCTGCCAAATAGGTTGCCGAACGTGAAAAAACATTAATATCTCCACTCCACCCCATACGCTCATTTCGAGCAGGAGTGTCTGTTGGAATCGAGAGAAAGTTTGATCTGAGCGACCAGGTTACATTTTCCCATAATCTATTGACCAATTTATTCGAACTCACAAACTCAGAACTAAGCTCACTTACCGAACTAAGCACCTTAGCTTTCACTTGTTCAAGAGGTAAGGCTTTGTCGATTCCTGTTATTTCTAGATATCTAAAGCCGTGAAAGGTAAATCTTGGAGCGATAAGCTGATATCCGGATTTTTGGATGTATTCATCTTGAACTAATGCTGCTCTTAAGTTCTCCAGCATAATCATACCTTCTTGTCCTTGGTATTCTTCTAATTCAGGATATCGAACTTCGGCATAGCGCATGGTAATTTTTTCGCCCTCTTCTCCTTCGTAAATGATTATTTCTGGAAAACCTACCATGTTTTGTCCCATGTCATATACGAAAACTCCAGATCTCACCTCCTCCACTGATTTGGCTTCTAAAGTGGCAACAACACGAACACCTTCATCTACTTTTCCGATGTACTGTTGAGTGTCATAATTAAAATCTTCGGCCAAATAAAGGGAGTGTTCTCGGTCAATGCGTTCTGCTGCAGACCAATGATAGTCGTCATACATAGCTGTATTCCACAGCGCAATTTCCACTTCTTTTGTGGCATCGTACACCTCTCCCTGAAAGAAACTACCGTAACGAATAGGTCCATTATGAGTATATTTCCATTTATCGGGAGTACTACTCACGTATTGTTCAGTTCCATCTTCATAAGTAATTTGCAATAGTGTCTTAATCGCCTGACGATCTCCAAAATAATTCCAGTTTTCTCCTTCATAGGTAATATTCCCGCTCCACCAACCTTCAGAAAGAATAGCACCAAAGGCATTATTGTTTTCTTCGATCATTTCAGTAACATCATAGGTCTGATAACTCAAGGTCTTATTGTATTGGGTTAGGCCGGGCTCAAAATAATTTTCTGAAACGCGTTTTCCATTGAGGTATAATTCATAAACACCCTGCGCTGTTGTATATACCCTCGCTTTGCGAATGGACTTAGATTCCACGCTAAAGTCAGTTCTGAAGTAGGGAGTTCCTCGAAAGCTTACATCTTTTAAGACAAAAACTTCTTTACTGTTATGGTTAAAACTATAAACGCCCTTTTCAAAGCTTAATCCAGCAGTGTCAAATACAGTTTCTGATTGGCCCTCTTCACTAAAAATAGAATTCGAAGGAGCTCTAAAATGACGGATTTCAAATTTTGAAAAACGAGCATGTTGATCGGGCTTCATCTTAAAACCGACCTCTCCTAATGCCGGAAAACAGATGTAATTATTTCCACTACCTACGGGATTCAAATTCAATCCTCTACCCCCAAATCTAGGGGCGTTTGCAGGTGGTTTATTGATTAAATGAAGACGGTCTCCTTCTTTATAGTACAGCTGAATTAATCCAAAAACAGCGTGAATCTCAAATTGATGTGAATCGTATTTATTTTTACCATTAATCAGAGCATCAGGAATATCAAAGGATGCAAAGGGCTGCTGCCCATCGTCAGTTTTACTGTAACCTTGGCGGTAGATATGTAATTGTGCATTTTGGGTAGTAGGTAAAGAAGATAAATCTAATTCAACTTCTATATATGAGTGGTCTATTTCTGACTCTACACCTTGTATATTCTTGTTGATATCGAGTAATCTCGGGTCATTTCCTCCAAAAAGGATACTGGCTTTTGTAGATTGCGACTTTTCATCCAATTGAAGGGCATAATCCAATTTGAAAACAGTCAAGTATTGGGCATTGAAAACAAGCTCGTTACTGCCAATCCATTCTGCATTCATCCAACCTTCATTGTCAGGGGAGGTAGACATTATTCCCGTTTCAAACCAGGAGGATCTTTGAGCGATATAGCCTTGCTGATCTTCAACCCAAAGTTTCCACTCGTATTTAGTTTTAGGAGTTAAGGCAGCTCCTTGGTAGTAGACACCATGCGCAACTGAACTATCGTGAATTCCCGAGTCCCAGACTAACTCTTGATTTTCATTAAATACGGTGATTCGATATCTTTTTTGTGTTATGTTTCTTCTAGAAATATCTTCCCCTAATTGCCACGAAAATCGTGGAGAAGCCACATCAATTCCCAAGGGCTCACTTAAGTATTCTGTCTTTAAACCTTCTAAAGAAAGTACACCTGTATCAACTTGCGCCTTAATTTGGGTAATACAGCAAATCAAGAATGAGCTAAGAATGAATCGAAATTTCATACTTAGAATTTGAGCAATCGAATTTGTTGTTGCTCAGCATTAAAGGTTTCTACCTGACTGACTTCTTTTGAGAGTGTCAAAAAACGACTGGATTGTGACATAAAGCCATCACCGTAAAATTGTTCTATTTTTTGAGTACTTCCATCGCTATAATTCACCAAAGCTGTTACCTCCTTGGCATCTAGTTTTAGGTATTTGCTTTTTTGATTCGCATTGTTCCATACAAAGCTTTGGAGGGTATCATTATTTACAGAAGCCAGAACAACAGGATCATTTTCTCTAAAAACAGTTGCAAGGGCACGGGCATTACCTGGTACATAAAAAGCCGTCTCCTCTTTGGGAACTACTGCGAATGAACCTTGCTGATCATTGCGTAATACCAAACCGTTAAAAGCGTCTGCTGGACCTTGCTGCACCTCCATGCCGAAGTCATTTCCGACTAATAAAATGTCGGTATATCCATCAGCATCGATATCAGTGGTTAGCGTTCCGAAAATGGGTGCAATTTGGGCTTCCACATCGAGATAATGAATTTTAAATTTTCCATTGGAGAGGTTTTCAATCCAAACCGAATTCATTTCATTCAAGGTGTAGACATCCGCGTCTGCCAATAAGCCATCCTCAAACATATCAGGCACAGATAATTCACCGAACTGCCCATAGGAATTAAAGCGTTTTCTGATGCCTACAAATTGCTTTGATATATCATCCCAAGGATGATAGAGGTATTCTTTCTTTACACCTAAGCTGTCTCTTAAAAAGTAGGAAACTAAAGGGTCTATGGTTCCATTTTGATCTAAATCTTTGGCGTAGATTCTTATGGGTTCATCTGCCTTTGCTTGTGTATTGATGTTTCGCCCAATATTTCCGACGACATAATCCATGTCTCCATCACGATCGAAATCTGCGGCACTAAGACTGCTCCACCATCCTAAATGGTCTTCTAAGCCTGAGTTTTTCAGCCGTTTGAATTTGCCTTTGCGATTTTCTAAAAAAGTAATGGGCATAAAGTCACCTGCGAGCAGTAAATCTACCCAGCCATCATTGTTGTAATCGGTCCATAAAACGTCACTCAACATACCTATTTCGCTCAATTCTGGTGCAATTGACTCATCAGCAAGACTGAACTTTAATGATCCTGAATCGAGTTCATTGACGAGAATGTAATGCGAATCGCCATAAGGATAAGTAAAAGGCTTTACAGAGGCGCTTACGATGAGGTCTAAATCACCATCGCGATCAAAATCCGCAGCCTTTACTGCTGAAGTGTTTGATAAAAATTCTGGTAGTACATCTTTACTAAGCGTGAAGTTTCCAGCTCCATCGTTCATCCATAGCTCGTCTTTGTAATAGGGATGATTTTCTGGATATTGTGCGCATCCTCTTGCGATGTAAAGGTCTAAATCTCCATCTTGATCAGCATCGAAAAGTAAACTCGAAGAATCTTCTTCTTCTAATTCTATATTAGCCTTGTAGTTGACTTCTTGTTTGGCATAACTTCCGTCAGCCTGCCCCATAAACCAGACCTCTTTAAAATTTCGACTGGCCGAAAGAAAGAAGTCCTCAATACCGTCAGCATTAACATCTCCTACTGCGATTGATGGCCCATAAGAAGAAAATTTATGTGGTATGGTTCGCTGAAAATTAAAATCAACAAAATCGATGTCTCTTGACAAATAATCCAACCCTAATTGTTGATTTGCAATAACAAATTGTGGACTATTTATGGTCTTAAGGGTACGCTGTTCAATTTGATCGACATTATAGGTCAATGTATTTAACGTATTAATTACTAAATCATAAAATACTTGACGTTGATTACCCGGCCAATTCACAACCACACTGTCAATTTGATTTGAAGTTCCCAGTCCGAAATGAAGTTTTAAATCAGATTGAGATAGATAGCCTCTATTTGTCAATTGATAACGAGACTGAATACTATTATTAGTGTAAAGGCTTAACTCCGCTCCTATTCCGTTTTTATTTGAAGATGGACCTTGCAGTTTGAATGCCGCCCAATGTGTTTCAGATTCGGTTGTATTGAGCTGATTGACAAGAACACTAGCCGCATCATTCATGTTGTTGACCACCAAATCTAAATCTCCGTCTCCGTCTAAATCGCCATATGCAGCGCCATGAGAATAGGTGCCAAAATCAAGGCCCCACTTTTGGGTGTAATCTTCAAAATCATAAGCTCCTTTATTTTTAAAAATAAAATTTGAAACCTTAATTTCGGGTATAGCTGCCAAAAGTCGCTCTTTTGTCTCAAGACGACTTGCTGCTACTCGAAAGTCTCCGAAGTCACGATCTGTAACATCTTTTGGAAAACCATTGGTCACAAATAAATCTTGTAAGCCGTCGTTGTCTGCATCCATAAAAAGAGGTGTCCAGCTCCAGTCCGTTTCCTGAACCTTGGCCATCATTCCTAGATCGCTAAAGACAGGGAGTCCATCAGTCGAAGAAATGCCTTGGTTTACGTGCAATACATTACGTGCATACTGCTTTTCAAATCCGTAACGCTTGGTGAAAATTTCTTTTTGATAATTACTCGGGCCCTGAAATAATTTTTTTCTTTTGTTGTAGAAAGGTTGCATTTCTGTGACATATAAATCTGCCCTTCCATCGCTATTGATGTCACCAATGTCACTTCCCATTGAAGAGAGACTCAGGTGCTTAAAACTATCGCTTATTTGATTGCTAAAAGTCCCGTCTTGATTGTTAATGTACAAGAGGTCATTGCTTAAAAAGTCATTGGCCACAAAAATATCTAAAAATCCATCTGAATTAAAATCGTAGGTCAATACCGAGTGGGTATATCCGTGGAATTTGATACCAGCTGTTGCCGAGACATCTTGATATTTGATTTGACCCTCTTCTGTTGAATTGAGTAGTAGTCGATCTCGACTTGGTGAGGTTCCATCGTCTTGTTTGGGTCTAAACTCATTCGGGTTAATTCCATCGATTTGATTAACACCAATAAAAACATCCAAATCTCCGTCATTATCTGCATCAAAAAATTGAGCATTTGAGGAATATGAATCATTATCTAGTCCATACTCAGCAGCTTTTTCAACGAATACTGGTAGTCCCTGCTCATTTAGACCTTGATTGATGTACAATAAGTTTTTGCGAAGTGCACTTTGCTTTCGAAACGTATTACACACATAGATATCATTTAATCCATCTGCATTGACATCTACAACACTTACCCCTGAAGACCACATTAATGTATCAGGTTTTATAAATCCAGCTTCTTTTGAGATATCTGAGAATTGAAGTTCTCCCTTATTAAGGTAAATTTTATTGGCAACCTGATTTCCGGTAAAAATAAGGTCAGGTAGTTTATCGTTGTTTAGATCTGCGATGGCCACTCCACTTCCGTTATAGACAAATTCATTGTCTAAAATATTAATGGTATCATCCTCGACTAATCTATTGTTGAAGTCTATTCCTGAGGCCTCTGCATTTAAAATGCTGAATAAAGGTGGTTGGGTCTGGTTTGTACAAGAAAAAATAAAGGCTCCAAGCAGTAATACTACTAAATATCTCATGTTCATCATTGGTCTTAATCGTACAATAAACTTAATAAAAAAAGCTGCCTAAATCTAGGCAGCTTTAATTTTATGCTAAGAATTGTATTTCTTAGTATCCAGGGTTCTGAGATAATACTTCAGATCCTTGAATATCAATCTGTGATTGTGGAATTGGATAGTACTCGTTTTTACCAGTAGTAAATGAAGCACCACCAAACTTAGTCACTAAGTACTGAGACTCGTAAGATAGATAATCATTAAGAGCTGAGGCAGCAATTCCCCAACGTACAAGGTCAAAGAAACGGTGTCCTTCACCTGATAATTCTAATTTACGCTCCATTCTAACAGCAGCTCTAGCCGTATTAGCATCAGTCCAAGGAGCAGTATATTCAGAGATAACATAGTTCGCAGCTGGTGCGGAACCGTCATACTCCATTACCCAATATGCAGAGTTTGCAGCTCTTGCACGAACTTGGTTTACTAGTGCTCTTGCAGCCTCTAGATTACCTAGTTCTACCTCTGCTTCTGCTTGCATTAACAATACATCAGCGTAACGAATAATGTTATAGTTCATAAGTGCATATCCACGAGTCCAAGATGAAGCATCTGTGAAAGACCCTTCTTGAGATCTATAGTAGATAAACTTCTTTGGTGAGTATGGACCAGCATAAGGCTGAGAACGAATCCAAGCTTTACCTGGGTGCTCAATCCAATCTAGGTAAGGAATACCTCTACGACCCAATGAAAAGTCAATTCTTGGATCTAATTCACCAGCATCTTCTGCAAAAGGATCAGATGACTCAACGTTATAATCAGTTGCGATTTCATTCGCTGGATCATTATATGAACCGTCTAATAGTGGTAATCCACCAGAAGTTCTAAACGAGTTTCCTAATTCAAATGAAGGCTGGAAGAATCCACAGCAGTTACCGGGTCCGTCAGGTCCCGTGTTGTATGGGTAATTCAAATCATCAAAATAGTTAGCATTTTGCGTACTACCTGTATTGTTAGCAGATTCTACATCCATTACTGACTCCGCGTGGTTATCGTTTTCAGCGTTAAAGATTTGCATGTAGTCATCTAAAAGCATGTACTGTCCACTACCGATTACGATATCGAACCATTGCTTTGCTTCAGACCACTTACCTTGATATAATTTAGCTTTACCCATGTAGGCAGCAGCAGCCATTTTACTAACTCGACCTGGCCCATTGTTCACAGGTAGGTTGTCGTAAGCTGACTGGAAATCTGCTTCAATCTGGCCCCAAACATCGGTAGTGTTAGGAACTAAAATAACATCAGCAGCAGCAACTGTTTCATCAAAAACAGGAATACTGTTGAAGTGTTTTTTCAAATCAAAGTAGAAATGCCCTCTAAGCATTTTTGCTTCTCCTTCAATTCGAGCAGCATCTGGTCCTGATACGTCAGTTGCATTGGCCAGTGCACGTAATACACCATTGGCACGAGCAACACCTTCGTATCGACCTCTCCATAGGTTAAATAAATCACCTGAAGTAGGGTCTACTTCATAGCGTTGTACAGGGTTGATTGCAGAATAATCTCCCGCATCTGTACCCTTGTTTGCTTCACCACCAACAACAGATCCTGTTACCCAGTGGTTTGGACCTTCAAATCGACTCCCAAATACTCCATTTAGAGCAGAATAAGTACCAATTAAAAGTCCTTCAATACCGGCTTTGGTTCCAACTTGCGCATCGGCAAGAGAACCCGTAGGTGCCACTTCTAGAAAGTCATCGCTACAAGAAACGACTAACATAAGTGCGGTAACACCAACAGCAAAATACTTCTTCATAGTATTAAATTGTTTCATTTTGTAATTCTTTTAAAGTTTTTATAATCCTAATATTCCTAATTCTAAATTGAATAAGTAAGATGGAGTAACAGGGAAGTTACCAACATCAATACCAAAGTTCGTATCTGGACCAGCTACCATAGGATCTAATCCTTCATAACCTGTAATTGTCCAAATGTTATTTGCCGAAACTCCTAATTTTAACTTAGATAATCCGAATTGCTCGATTTTATCTCTATCAAAATTATAAGCCAAAGATAGCATTTGTAATCTTGCAAATGAACCATCCTCAACATACCAAGAGTTTGAAGCTCCGTTTGTAGAAAGGTTAGACGCTGATTCCCAAATTGGAGCAGCAGCATTATTACCTAGCTCAGGAGTCCAAGAATTGAATGCGGCAGCACCTTTGGCAGAACCTTCAAATGATCCAAAGAAATCAGTAAACCACTTTCTTTGGTTGAAGATATCATTACCAATTGACCAGTACCACATCATTGTCATTTCAAAGTTTCCAGCGTATAAATCAAAAGTTAAACCTCCTGTATAATCTGGAACTGGACTTCCAATGAATGTTCTATCATCTGGAGTAATTGCACCGTCTCCGTTTACATCAGCATAACGGAATCTACCGATTCCAGCTCCAACTTGAGTCGGTGCTGAATCAACCTCAGCTTGAGAGTTGAAGTATCCGATTACATCGTATCCAAAGAAAGAAGAAATAGACTGTCCAACTGCGTTACGTACGGGAGTAATACCTCTGTAGTTACCTGTATCGAAAAACTCGATTCCAGGAGCAAGAGCAGTAATCTCATTACTTAAGAATGCATTATTTAATACTAAGTTAAATTGCATTTTATCACCGATTTCTCCTCGTGTTGATATCGCAAAGTCAAGACCTGTATTGGCCATACTTGCAATGTTCACAGACGGAGCTGCAGCGTAGTTACCAGTAACGGCTGCTAGAGGTACATTGTATAATAAGTCATCAGTAGTCTTATCCCACCAGTCTAACTCTAATCTAAGTTTATCATTCCATAATCCTAAATCAAAACCAATGTTAACTGTTGTAGAAGTCTCCCATCTTGCATCAGGGTTACCGATTCTACTTGCAGCAAAACCTTCGTCTGCTCCAGAGTTCTGACCTCCAATTGGATAGAATGTTTGTCCTCTATTGGCGTTATAAAGAGAGAATTGGTTGTTAGGGTCTACGTTTTCAGAGTTACCCATTTCACCCCAACCTGCTCTAACGACAAGTTCGTTGATATTGTCATTGTTTGACATGAAATCTTCATTAGAAATTCTCCAAGCACCAGATACCGCTGGGAATACCCCGTATCTTGAATTGGCACCGAATCTTGAAGATCCATCACGACGAAGGATACCAGTTAATAAGTACTTCTCGTCATAGTTGTAATCAAGCTTACCGAATACTGAGAAGAAATTAACTCCTTTGAATAAGTTTGAGTTTACCACTGGTGATTGAACCACACTTAAAGACTGGAAGTCTAAATCTGTAGAGAAAGGATTGATACCAGAACCGTTGATGTTTCTACCAGCACCGGTATTTAATGCTTCAATACCTCCAAGTACTCTAATTCCGTGCTTTCCGAAATCTCTTTGATATTCAGCAGTATTAGTGAATGTCCATGCATACGAGTATCCACTTCCTTCTCCGAAGTTGTCAGATGCCTGTGGCTCTGAATCTCCAAAATACTTGAAATCATAATTTACGTAGTGATAGTTACTGAACTGACCACCTAAGCTTGTTCTCAAGGTAAGACCTTCGATCGGCTTAATGGTAGCATAAATGTTACCAAACCCTCCGATACTGTAGTTCTTATCACTTCCTTGGTTTTGTACTAGACGACGAACTGGGTTACGTGGGTTGTTGTAACCAGCTGCTTTAGTAGAAGCATAACTTCCAAATTCATCAAATACAGGAATAATGGTTGGCATTCTATAAGCAGAAAGAACTTCTGACTCATCATCAGCAACTTCTACTCCACCACCTCCACCGAAGATACCTACAGCAGAACGATATGTTGTTTGGAAATTCTCACCGATTGTCAACCAAGGCGTAACATCAAATTCTGAGTTTACACGAAGTGCAAAACGTTGGAATTCTTGACCTAAAACAATACCACTTTGGTCTTGTCCAGATAATCCAATGTAGAAACGAGAGTTTTCGTTACCACCGTCGAACCCTAAGGTTACTCTTCGAACAGGCGCTTGTCTAGTAATTTCGTCATACCAGTTTGTTCCTGCCTTGTTTGAACGAATTAAGAAGGTGTTTCCTGGATCTGCATCGTAAGCTGCTTGAATAGCCGCAAAATTTGCATCTACTTGAGCTTGAGATATGTTGGCTGATCCTACTCCAGTTGCAAATAAGTAATCTGGAAGTACAGGTGAAGCAGCCGTTCCGTATTGTGGGTGGGTGTAAGCTACTGGCGTTCCATTCGCTGCCGCATTGTTTTCGTATGCGATGTGCGTGTAACGCGCCATATCTGTTGGATTTAACATTTCGATAGACCCGTTTACGTTTGGATCAGTGAATCCTGTAGATACATTAAGTGAAATACTTGTTTCTCTTTTCGTTTTAGATCCTGATTTAGTGGTATAAACGATTACACCATTCGCCGCTCTTGCACCGTAGATAGAAGCAGAAGCCGCATCTTTAAGTACAGTCGCTGTCGCAATGTCATCTGGGTTGATAAACGAAATGTCTTGAGTAGGTACCCCGTCAACAATGTATAGTGGACTGTTTCCACCGAAGGCGTTGAAACCACGTACACGAACCTGAGATGTTGTACCAGGCTGTCCATTTGTGATTACAGTAACCCCAGGAACACGTCCTTGTAATTGCTGCTCAATGTTACCAGAAGGAATTCCCGCTAATTCATCTGCTTGCACAACAGATACTGCAGCCGTAGACTCCTTTTTAGTAAATGTTTGGTAACCCGTAACGATTACTTCTTCAAGAGCAGAGGCATCTTCAGCTAACATTACATCAATTGAGGATCTACCGTTTACTGAAACTTCTTGGGTCTGGAAACCTAAGTAAGAAACAACAAGTACGGCATCAGATGCAGCATTGATGGAATAATTACCATCAAAATCAGTTTGGGTTCCGTTTGTGGTTCCTTGAACAATAACGTTTGCACCTGGTAATGGTTCACCAGCTGAATCTGTTACGGTACCTGAAACGGTCATTTGTACAGGACTTAAACCTGTGTCATTCTTAATCTCTGGGTTGGAGTTCGCCCATGAATAGGCACTCGAACCAAAGACGAACATCAATAAAAAGAGACTCGTCAATCCTGACTGAACACTCTTCTTACTCAAAATCAAAATTCTGTGTCGGTTCATAATTTGTTTGAATTAATAGTTAGTTAAACCTTTTCTAATAAAGGCATATAACGACAAGTATAACAAAATGATTCTTGAATTGAAAATTTTGTTAAGGATTTCACAACATTAAATATTAAGGGAGGTCATTTGTAAAAATATTACACGACTTAAGCCTTTAGAGGCATATCAATCAAAATGAATACAATCTATTGATTTTAAACATTTTACATTTTAAAAAAAGAATAACACCACAACATCAAAAGACTGAATTAAATTATTTTTTCATTTTTTGATAAAATAGTACGTTATCTTTTTTTCTGTGATTTTCGAGCGAAAAATCGGTGCTTATTCAAGTTCAATAAGCAAGCGTTGATATGAGCTTAAAGGAGGGCTACCACTATCTTTGACCTCAAAAATTAAGTGATAAATACCAGCTTTGGTTTCACTGTCAAAATCCGATAGTGTAATTTGATCATTTTCAATTGATACTTTTGGGTAATTTGACATCTTTACTTCACTTAATTCATCGTAAAAAAAGTAAGACATAGTCCACTGATCAGTGTCAGAATCATCTACCGTGTATTTTAATTCAATTTGGTTTTGTTCCGAAGGTCTCACTTTAATTTTTGTTTCTGCCAATTTAAAGCTCGGAGCGTGATTAGCACTATTGTAGTCTGAAATGCACCAATCCGCTCTTGCCGCAAAATCATTTTGAATTGCAGGAATCCATCGTGTTTGTGCATAACTCAAATCCATGGTCTTTGTAAATGGATTGTACTCTGAAGTGTGTTCTCCATCAGACCAGAAAGGAAGCGTACTATCCAATTGGACCAAACGACCTCCCCAACCACCGTATTCAGGGTGTTCTATATTTTGAAGTCCTACATCAACCAAATGCAAGAAAGCAGGAGAATCTCCTTCAGAAATAAAATCATAGGGCTCGAAAGTTCCCCATTGCGCATTGACCAATCGATTTGGATCACCGTGTATGTGTTCAGGATCTCCTTCTTGTTTTTGCCCATCGCCATAGCTGTAATATTTCTTTAGTAATGGACCGTGATTATTGATAAGATCAGACATAAATTCTGCCTTTAAATACGACTGATAACCTTCTGGAACAACACGCTTCCAGAAATAAGCAAAACTCCAAAACTGATTACTGTTGTAATAGACTTTCACATCTGGCCATTTTTTGGAGATATAATTTTTATAGGTAGCATCTTGATCTAGAATCGCATATATGACGGCCTTTTGTGTCACTTTTTGGTAGACCTCATTCCAAGCAGGGGTTCCCCAAAACTCGTCTTCGATAGATTTCAAGGCTCGAGCGATGGTATTGGTTCCTCCCCAAACTTGTAAATAAAGTGCAGAACTATCATCATCTAAGAGTTTGGCCTTAATAAAATTAGAACCTTCGGTATCTTCACTCATCTCTCCCTCAAAATCTATATTACCCGCATAAATTTGATTCCGCAATTCATCAGGATGCGGATAATTTGAATCGTGAGCTTTTAAATTGTCATAAACCTCAGCATAAGCTGAAATAAGATCTTGCATCCAATTCGTTCCAGGCCACCTCAAAGAAGTTCTCGACCCATAAAGCTCTTTGGTCATTTGCATTTCTGAAGTAAACGAAGTACCTAATCCGTCTCCCTTATAATGCCATTGACTGCTGCTGTATACCAAGCCCTCTATAGACATTTCATTGGCGTATAATAAAAGGCGTATGAATGAATCAACATCATCAATTTCTCCGTCCGTGGTAATAATTGTTCTCGCTAAAATCTTTTGGCTCTCAACTTGTGTCGACTTAGAAGTAGGCTGACATGACAGCATGAAAAATATTCCTGCAAAAAAGAGGTATTTCAATTTATTGATCATACTGAGTGTCTAAAAATTTAAACCGCTTATCGCTATTAGCAGTTTCTGCTGCGCTTCGGGTATTGATGACCATCACCTCAGGATTCCCCTTTACATTGGCGTTAGGCCAATTAGCCATTCCCCCAGCATTTGGATCTCCGGTTTTAATAAAATTAGCAAAGTAATTTTGAAAGGTTTCTGATACGGTATAGTCCTCGGCAGTCCACTGATAGTCATCGACTAAATGCAAGTTACCCATGGCATACTCAATTTCGCATGCATGAGGTGCTCCAATGGGTTCCGTTGGTACTGTATCTTCTTCGGAACGCTCTCTTGTTCCGCCGGCGAACCCTGCTACTAAATTTGCATTTTTCAACGGAGGTCTGTGCTTGGCGTACAAATAGCGATAAATGGGCTGATCACTATTTTTACGATGCAGGTCATACCATTTATACGAACTGTAAACAATGAATCGATCTGACGCCAAGCGCGTTGCCATGCGTTCTACTCCTCGAGGATCATTTTTATCTGGCGCATAGAGTTTCTGAACTTTTCGATGTTCATCGGGATACAAGAGTTCTATGGTTTTATTAAAATTCGATTCCGTCAATTCTTGATCTTGCATCATCGCCTGAGCAGGGATTTCAGCAGAATTCCATCCCAATAAGAGGGGTATTTGAGCTTGACTCCCTTCGTTAAAAATATCATTTAATGATTTTGGGAGAAAATAGCCATCCACCACCATGGGAAAACCAAAACGGTCAGATTCTTTGTACATCTCATAAATTGCTCTGGTAGACAATGATCTCAATTCTGCTATGGAATTGATTTCGAATTGCGCTAAAAATTTCTCACCTTCTTTTTCTGCCTGGTCAAGAGGTACTGGGGTCATTGTAGGATTAATAGCTGCACCACTCTCACCTATCGCTTTATCAATGTATTCTTTACTCAAAGGAGAGGCCATATGAACACTGACAGAAATAGAACCCGCAGACTCACCTGCAATGGTTACATTGTTGGGGTCACCTCCAAATTGAGCTATGTTTCGACCTACCCATTTTAAGGCTTGAAGCTGATCTAATAAGCCATAATTCCCAGAGGCTTTATATGAGGCTTCTTCACTGAGTTCTGGATGTGCCAAATAGCCAAATACATTCAAGCGGTAATTCACAGTAACCACTACGATACCTTTTTTGGACATGCTCTCGCCATCATAGCGATACTCAGATGCATCACCTGCAACATTACCTCCCCCATAGAAATAAACTAAAACAGGTAAGTTTTTGGTATTTCGATCAGCGGTGGTCCAAATATTTAGATAAAGGCAGTCTTCACTTACCCCAGCAGATCTGGATTTCATATCGCCAAAGACTAAAGGCTGCATAGGTCGAGGTCCAAATTTTTTGGTTTCTTTGACACCCTGCCAATTTTGCATTTCAACAGGTGCCTTCCACCTCAATGCTCCAACTGGCGGCTGAGCAAAAGGAACTCCTAAATAGGTTTGTACACCCGTGTGGGTATCATAACTTCCTTCTATGACACCTTTATCTGTTTCTACCTGAACGGCAAAAGCATTTGGATTTTGTGCGTTGGCTAACAGCACTCCTGCGAAAAAGGCAAGAAAAATATTTTTCATGTTTTCTATTGTATCGGTTAGATACAATGATACAAAAATTGTGAATTAGTTTATATTTACGACGATGAAAAAAATAGTACTTCCTAAAAAAGAGGATTTCATTCCACATCTGGCCTATGACGCTGTCATTTTTGGGTTCAATGGTACTGAATTGAAAATTGTGGTTTTGGAATACCAAAAAACCAATCACTTTGCCTTACCTGGTGGATTTGTTCGACACAATCAAAATTTAGATGAAGCCGTTTACCAGGGCGTTCAAAACCGAACAGGTATAAGTGACATTAAATTAGAGCAATGCCATACGTTTGGACACCAAAACAGAAGAGATAAAAAAGTACTAAAAGACATTTGCGAGGTACACGACCATCAAATCAATGATGACCATTGGCTCTTAGGCCGCTTTATAAGCGTTTGTTACTATGCATTAATCAATTTTGAAGATGTAACCCTTGAACCCGATGAACTCTCTGATTCAGTTGGGTGGTACGGTCTTGATGAATTGCCTGAACTAATGCTAGACCACAAAGAAATGGTATCAAAAGCTCTAGAAGTACTTCAAAAAAACATAGACGAAAAATTAGTGGGCATGAATTTATTGCCAGAAAAATTCACCATGAAAGACCTTCAAAACGTCTATGAGAGTATTCTTCAAAAAAAATTGGTCAGAACTGCATTTCAACGAAAAATCTTGGCTAAAGATATCTTGGTTCGACACGAAAAAAAATACACAGGCAAAGCACACAAAGCACCTTACCTGTATAGTTTTAAACCTGTTTAAATATATTGGTTTACAATATTTTCGAAGTACTCTTGACGACCTGAGATTCGTTTTGGCTCACCATTCAGTGCCGCGATATCAAACAAATCTTTAAGTTGTAATCGTCCCTGTTCAAAATCTTTTCCAGAAGCACTGTCAAACGAATGATAACGCTCATCTCTTAATTTTTGATACTCCGAAGAAGAAATGATTTTATCAGCAGCGATAATACTTCGCGCAAAGGTATCTACTCCTCCAATATGCGCATAAAAGATATCCTTTTGGTCTGTTGAATTCCTGCGAATTTTAGCGTCAAAATTGATTCCACCACCTTGCAGACCTCCGTATTGTAAAAAGACAAGCATAGCTTCTGTTACCTCAACGAGATTATTCGGAAATTGATCGGTATCCCAACCGTTTTGATAGTCACCGCGGTTTGCATCGATACTCCCGAGCATACCATTAGATCCGGCTACAGCCATCTCGTGTTGCATGGTGTGACTCGCAAGGGTCGCGTGATTAAATTCCAAATTTATTTTAAAATCATCGGCCAATCCGTACTGATTTAAAAACCCAATAACCGTAGCTGCATCAAAATCGTATTGATGCTTCATTGGCTCCATTGGTTTGGGTTCGATAAAAAAGGTTCCTTTAAAGCCTTGACCTCTGGCGTAATCTCTTGCCATAGCTAAAAACTGTGCCATATGGTCTAGTTCTCTTTTGATGTCTGTATTGAGCAGCGACATATAACCTTCACGACCACCCCAGAAAACATAATTTTCACCACCTAAGGCCATTGTAGCGTCCAAGGCTAATTTGACTTGAGCTCCGGCATTGGCCACTACATTAAAATCTGGATTCGTAGCAGCACCGTTCATGTATCGCGGATTCGAAAAACAATTCGCAGTACCCCACAACACCTTAACACCAGAAGCCTTCTTTTTCTGGTTGATGTAATCTACAATGCTCATTAATCTCGACTCAGATTCACTCCAATTTGAACCCTCTCTTATTAAATCATAATCGTGGAAACAGAAGTAATCAAATCCGAGTTTGGTAATAAATTCAAAGGCCGCATCTGCCTTTTCTTTTGCCGCCTGAATAGGATCAGATGGAGCATCCCACTCATAAATTTGAGTTCCTGGCCCAAAAGGATCAGCTCCGGTACCGCAGAACGAATGCCAATAAGCCACCGCAAATTTAAAATGCTCTCGAAGGGTTTTACCCGCAACGATTCGATCTGGGTCGTAGTATTTATAAGCCAAGGGATTATCTGAATCTCTTCCCTCGTATTTGATTTCATTTATTCCTTTAAAATATTCTTTATCACCTATTAAAGCCATAATTTATTTAGTTATTAGTTGATTAGTTATGATGGATTCCCAATTGTTGTATACCTCAATGATGTCTTCGGAATTGGCCTTGGGATGAAAGCTACGAACAAAATCGTTTTTTTCAATGCTTTGTGAGAACTGATCTTGACCGAAGCTCACCATCTGACACGCACGAGCAGCACCTATTGCTCCTGTTGTATCATAGATTTGGATTTCGAGCTGTGTTAAGTCCGCAAGTGTTTGACCAAAAATTTCTGCTTGAAATAAATTGTCGTTTCCAGCTTTGATGACCCCATCTGGTATTCCGTCTTCTAAGAGTATCTTGATTCCGTAATAAAATGAGAAAGCAATGCCCTCGAGTGCAGCTCTACAAATGGTGGCCTTATCATGCCGGTTAAATTGCATTCCTCTTAGCTCAAAATTCATTGGCTTATTCTCAAACATACGCTCTGGACCGTTTCCAAAAGGAAAGACTAAAAGACCATCAGACCCCTGAGGAACTTCAGCAGCTAATTCATTCATCTGCACATAAGATTCCAGATCTAAATTCTCTTTAATCCACTTGTACAATATCCCACAACCATTAATACACAGCAACTTACCTATACTTGTGTGCTGAGCACTGTGATTCACATGGGCAAAATTGTTGATGCGCTTTAATTCTTTGGTCTTTTTTTGATCAGTAACGGCGTAGACTACTCCAGAAGTACCTGCAGTGGCTGCAATATCTCCTGAATTCAATACGTTCAAAGAGAGTGCATTATTGGGCTGATCACCAGCCCTATACAAAATTGGAGTACCTTCAAGCAGGGTAGATTCCTGAGCTCCTTTCGCATTTACCTTAGACTGCTCACTAAAGGTGTCTACAGGTTCTGGTAAATAAGTACTTGGGATACCGAGATTTTCTAAGAGTGTATCAGCTACTTTATTTCCTTGGAAATCCCAAAAAATACCCTCAGAGAGTCCGCTAATTGTCGTATTGATGACCCCGGAAAATCGATAGGCAATGTAATCGCCAGGAAGCATGATTTTGTCAATCTTATCAAAGATCTGTGGTTCATTTTCTTTTACCCATTTTAGCTTTGCAGCAGTGAAATTTCCAGGTGCATTCAATAAATGAGCAGCACTATAGGTTTCCCCTAATTGTTCAAAGGCCTTTTCACCATAGGAAACAGCTCTTCCGTCGCACCATATAATCGAAGGTCTGAGGAGGTTACCACTGACATCTAAGGTGACCAAACCGTGCATCTGATAAGAAATACCCACCCCAATAATTTGTTCTGCATGCAATTGATGCTCTTCTCTTAACGCTTTAATACAATCACAGCAAATACGCCACCACAAGTCGGGGTCTTGTTCAGCCCACATTTGATGCGCTGCAATGATTTGCATTTCTTGTTCTGGTTTTGAAATGGATGCCTTGCATTCTCCCGAATTAACTTCAACTAATGCGGCTTTCACCGAAGAACTCCCTATATCCAATCCCAAAAAATACTTTTCCATACTACTGTTGATTTGTATGATTTAATCCAATATCCAAGGCTTTTCCAAAACCTTGGTCTACTTCTTTGTTTTCTAAACCCATTATTTTACGAATGGTCCCAGCGATTTGATTCGTGTAAAACTGCCCTTGATTTTGAAGCTCCCCTTGCGGCTTTACTCCAGTACCATAAATCATAATCCAGGTCTGATCGGCGCCAGAGACTGAGGCACCATGAGATTTCCAACTCTCAATAGGAACAGTACCTCTACCGTGGTCTGTGGTAATAATAAATACAGTTTGATCGCGATAAAAGTCATCATTTTGAGTAAGTTCCCATAGCTCTTTTAATAGGGCATCAGTATTGTGAGTCGCCTTTATGTAGGCTTCATAATTTCCGTTATGCGCAAAATCGTCGGTCTCACCGTAAGCGATGTACACCAAATCTGGATGGTACTTTTTGATAAACGCCTTGGCGTACTGATGTGTAAATCCATCCAAGCGCACGGTTGACCATGGGCTTGGCACTTGTCGTTGCAGATCATTTAAAAGCCTTTCCTCACTGCTCAGTGATTCGTGATTCGCAGGCTCAAAACCTGCATTGACGTATACTCCAGAGCGTTCTTCATTGACAATAAAGGGAAATACATCCCAACTTCCGAAAGCTGCACTCGCGTAGGGTCTTTTTGCGATTTGCTGATACTCTTCAAGCACGGTCACATTAGGATTGTTGATTTTGGAGTTTGAGGTGATGCGCTCATCATCTGCCTTTCCTGTCAGTATTTCGTTGTATCCAGGATATGAAAACCACAATTTATTGGTCAGGTTGACCTTGTTTTGAAAATGACGATTTCCGTATACTGTACCCATTTTTACCACCGAATTCCACACAAAAGGCATTAAGGAGGCTCTTTTTTCTTGAACAGAAGTAGGGCTCATAAATTCTTCAAGTTGTTTCGGATTTGAGGTGAAAGATTTAGTGTGAACTAAAACAGAATCAACTCCCGTGAAAAGCTCCTGCCATCTAAGGCCGTCGAGGGTAATTAAGAAAACTTTTGTATTGTCTTGCTGTGCATTTAGATTTGATGTGAAGCCTGAAAAAATCAGACACAGCATTAACGCAAATAAAAACTTAGCGCTTTTCACCTTTTAGATGTTTAGATTTAGTTAGTCGCTTAAAGTTATAAAATAGAAGTCATTCTTTTCAGTAAATACGATTTCATTTCAAATTTGTATTTTGTTCGAAACTAACTAATCATGAAAACTATCAACACCATCTTAATTTGCTTTGCATTAGCTCTGCTAAACTCATGTGCCCCGACCTCTGATGATTATATCGAAATTTCAAAAAGCGACTATAAAAATCAACTTCATGGCTTTTGGCTAGGACAATGTATCGCCAATTGGACAGGGCTGATTACTGAAATGGATAAAATTGGTTTTGACACCCCCAACACCTCTTCTGAATTCTATACTCGTGATAATTGGGGAGCTCAAGATTTACCGAATTTATGGGGTTCGAACAACTATTCTCAAAATATTGATTTTATCTACGCCGAAGGAGATAGTCTTTGGGGAGCAGATGACGATACAGACATCGAATACATCTATCAAGAATTATTACTGGAAAATAAAACACCTAAACTAAGTGGTGAACAAATTAAAAACGGCTGGCTCAAGCACATCAAAGCCGAAGAAGAAAACTACCTATGGGTTTCTAATCAAACTGCTTTTGATTTAATGGGTGAGGGCGTAGTACCACCAATGACTTCAGACCCAGAACTGAACTCGAACTTTAATATGATTGACGCCCAATTGACTACTGAAATTTTTGGTTTTTATGCACCTGGATATCCTGAAATTGCAGTCGATTTAGCACACTTACCCATACGCACGACTGCACGAGAAGAGGCTGCTGAAATATCAGAATTTTATGTGCGCCTCTATGCCCTAGGAGCTGTTCCCTCAGACCAAAGTCCAAAAGAGCGAATTTTTGGAATGGCCGAAGAAGCTAGAGCTAAAATGGATGATGCTGGATATCCTGCAAAAATGTATGACTTTGTAAAATCAAATTATCTCGAAGGTAAAAGCTGGGAAGAGACAAGAGATGAACTTCACCTTAAATATCAAATCAACCAAGAGGACAATTATAAAATGGCCACAACCGACACCATCTGTCAAGGTTGCTTCGCAGCTGGAATCAACTTCGGTGCAGGAATGATCAGCTATTTTTATGGGGAAGGTGATTTTAAAGAAACAGTCAAAATAGGAGTATTATGCGGCTGGGATTCAGATAATCCCACAGCCACCTGGGGCGGATTGTTAGGGTTTATGTATGGAGCCGAACAATTATCTGCTGATTTTGGGGTTGATTTCTCAAATCAATTCAACATACACAGGACAAGACAGGGCTTTAAAAATAATGGTATCGACACTTTTGAAAACATGGCTGATAAAGGAATTCAAATAATTGAGATGGTCAATACGAATTTCAAGCTTTATGAGGAGCGAGACCAGAAGTGGTTGTTGCCAAAAGAAAAGTGACCCAGGGAGGATTCGAACCCCCAACCCTCAGAGCCGAAATCTGATATTCTATCCAGTTGAACTACTGGGCCATTAAAGCGCAAATATAAGGAATGAAAATAGCTGAGTCATTGATTCAAATGATTATTTTAAGCGTAGGCTGAACTCAAAAACAAATCGCGTCAAAGGTTATTCCCTTCCTTGTCACGGGTAAGTTGTATATTGAAATTATAATTTCTTCTTTACTATATGAAAGCTCTAAAAGCCCCATTAATTAAAATATTTGTATTTCTACTAATTAATCAATCTTGTAATAATGCTGATTCTGCGACTGGAGAAGAACAAATCAATACGCCAGAAAATAATTCTTGGAACATTAAAGAATTCACTTTATTGCACAATGGTAACGCAAGAGAATACACGCTGTACAAACCAGATAATTTTATAGCAAACGCTCCACTTGTTATGCTCTTACACGGTTACACGAGCAATAAAAACAATATTATGAATTATTCAAAAATGAATGATTTGGCAGATGCCCATGGCTTTATGGTTTGTTATCCACAGGGAACAATAAATGGCAATACCGGTCAAACGCATTGGAATGCCAACTTGACCTTTAGTACAGTCGATGATATAGGTTTTTTGAGTGAGTTAGTGGTTACGATTCAAGAAGAGTTTAATACGAATCCAGAATACAACTTTGTTGCGGGGATGTCTAACGGTGGATTTATGTCCTACACCTTAGCCTGCGAAAGACCAGATCTATTCAAAGGTATTGCTTCAATTACTGGAACAATGAGTGGTTATGATTGGAATAATTGTAACCCTCAAATGGGCTTATCTGTTATGCAAATGTCAGGTACGCAAGACCGAGTAGTTCCTTGGGATGGTAGTATGTCTTCACAAGGAGGTTGGGGCGGAGCTCCGCACATATTAGAAATCATCGACTTATGGGCAGAAGTAAATGAATGTACACTTACCGAAACTGTAGATTTTCCAAATATTGTGACCACAGACAACTCTACTGCTTCACTCTACAAATACACTACAGAATTTAACAATAGACAAGTATGGTTTTATCAGATTGATGGAGGTGGTCATCAATGGCCCGGATGGGGCGGCTCTGGCAATCAAGACATCAATGCAAGCCAAGAAATCTGGAAGTTTTTTCAAAGACTGATGTCTTAAATCTTCCACTTATTGAAGGCTCAAATGGCCGGTTAAGCCCAGAAAAGCTGTGGTTTATAGATAAAAGCGTACTGAATTGAAGAAGTCTGTATAGATTGTTGAAAAATCAATACACATGACAATCTCAAATATCTTTTCGAAGTGGTTCATCCGTACTTTTCTTTTTGCATTTTGGCTTTACGCCGTAATGATGGTGATCAAGTACGTCTAAGAACTCAGTTCTCTCTTAACGATTGTTGAAATCGTTTTTCCATCGGCACGCCCTGCTATTTTCGCGTTGGCGGCACCCATAACTTTACCCATATCACTCATTGAGGCAGCTCCTGTATCGCTTATGACCTGCTTAACAATAGCAGTGATTTCTTCTTCTGACATTTGCTCAGGTAAGAACTTTTCGATGATTTTAGCTTGATTCAACTCGGGTTCAGCTAGGTCAGTTCTGTTTTGTTCTGTAAAAATCTGCGCACTGTCACGGCGCTGTTTCACGAGCTTTTGTAAAATTTTCAGCTCATCTTTTTCACATAAATCCTTTGAAGATGTTTCGGTTTGTGCTAGTAATATAGCTGATTTAATGGCTCTTAAAGCTTCAAGTGCAACAGCGTCTTTCGCTCGCATTGCTGCCTTCATGTCTTCCATTACCTTTTGCTGTAAACTCATGGCATCTGATTTAATCTACGTTATCGTGCAAAAAAGAATTGTTAGATCGAATTTGAAGATCATCATTCGCATCTTCACCTATACTAGATCTCGACAATTTTGCATCTAAATCAGGAGCTTCTAGTTCAACTCCAGCCCTTTTAAATGCAGGTACGTTTTCAAGTTCTTCGAGCTTCGCATTGTTATTAGCGCTAAACTTGTGATTGAAGTTCTTGAATAATGCGATGCGTTTATCCTTATTATCAGCAAGAGATTTCATCGTTTCTTCTATCGACTGATCGTACGGATTGACCTCTTTGAGTTGTAGCTCTGGCGGCGCATCCTTAGATGTAAATCCTGTTATTACAGATTCACTCTCTTCAATATCAATACGTTTATAATTTAACTGGGCTTCATCACCAGCCTTTGCCTTGGTAAGCGCTTTTTCAAAGCTTTGATAATCACTGCTATTGGATTGACTTGCAGTTGTTTGTGATAATTCAGACGTATCTATATCAAAATCGAAGGTTATAGCCTCTTCCTCATCATCTTCTTCTGAAGCATCGATCAAATCAAAACTCAATTCAGTCTGTGCTATAGTTTTCACCTCAGGCTTTACTTCTTGATATGCGTTTACTTCAATTTCGCGAATCAAATCTGTAGTTTCAATTAGATTTCCGAAATCTGAAAGTTCAATTTCTTCAATCTCTTGAGCAACTACCTCTTCGTATACGACCTCTATTTCTTTGAGAAAAAAAGTAGTAGGAATGTATCCTTCAAACTGCTCTGTTTCTTGTTTCAAAGAAGTTGCTGCCGGCTCATTTAACGTTGGTGCCTCTCCCACAATTGCGTCTTCTTCTAAATGAACTACAATTTCATTTACATCTGAAGGCGCTTCTATCAACTCGTGTTTGATCACCTCAATATCTCTTACCTCTTTTTGCTCGGTAACCTCTATTTCTTCTTTTACAATTTCTTCAACCACCTCTTGAACAACAGCAGGTTCTGTTACCGCTTTTGGTTCTTCTAAATCGTCTAAAACATGGGTGATTGGTTCTTGAATAGTATTGGTTAAAAGCTGCTGATGTTCTGCATTGAATCCCGTGGCAATAACGGTTACACAGATAGATTCACCTAAATTTTCATCCTCTCCAACTCCCATTATAATGTCAGCATTATAACCCGCTTCTTGCTGGATAAAATCATTGATTTCACCGATTTCATCTAAGGTTATTTCTTGAGCTCCAGAGACAATTAACAAGAGTACATTTTTAGCTCCATTGATTTTGTTGTCGTCCAATAATGGTGAATCAAGGGCCTTTGCGATAGCTTCATGAGCACGGGTTGCTCCCGATGCGATGGCTGATCCCATAATGGCGCTTCCACTATTGGATAGCACTGTTTTAGCATCACGTAAATCAATGTTTTGAACGTAGTGATGCGTGATTACTTCTGCTATTCCTTTTGCAGCGGTGGCTAAGACTTCGTCTGCTTTTGCGAATCCAGTTTTAAATCCGAGGTTTCCGTAAATATCCCTGAGCTTGTTATTGTTGATTACGATTAGAGAATCAACACTTTTCCGAAGGGTCTCAATACCTTTTTGCGCTTGAACAGTTCTCATATTACCTTCAAACTTGAAAGGTGTTGTTACAATACCCACTGTAAGAATCCCCAGTTCTCTTGCCAGATTTGCAATAATAGGTGCAGCTCCGGTTCCTGTTCCCCCACCCATTCCTGCAGTGATAAAAATCATTTTAGTATTGTCCTCAAGGAAGGCTTTGATGTCAGTTAAACTCTCTAAAGCAGCTTGTTCACCAATCTCTGGATTTGCACCAGCACCCAATCCTTCTGTCAAGGATACACCGAGTTGAATTTTATAAGGCACAGGACTGTTTTCTAGGGCCTGGCGATCTGTATTACACAATACAAAATCAACGCCGTTAATTCCTTCTCTAAACATGTGATTGATGGCATTACCTCCACCTCCACCTACGCCTATAACTTTAATGACGTTGCTTTCGTGTTTTGGTAAATCAAAATTGAGATTGCTGAATCCTTCTTCCATAAATGATTATTCTTTGGGGTGGGTGTATTTATTCTTCTACTTCGGTTATAAATTTTTCAATACCCTTGGATATACTTGTCCAAAGTTTGATTTTTTTGGTATTTGCTTTTTTCGACTCTTCCGCTTCTTCAGGCTCTTCTACATCAGTCGTTTTTAATTCTATTGCTTGCATAAGCAGACCCACAGAGGTTGCGTATAATGGGCTCGCTATTTTTGGATCAGAATTACCGGCCAGGTGCTCGTTCGGATATCCGATACGCGTATCCATTCCGGTGATGAATTCAACCAATTGCTTTAAGTGCTTTAGCTGGCTTCCTCCACCAGTCAGTACAATTCCAGCGATGAGTTTCTTCTTCTGATCGTCATGACCGTAATTTTTTATTTCTCCGTACACCTGGTTCATGATTTCCACCACGCGTGCATGTATGATCTTAGAGAGGTTTTTGAGTGTAATTTCTTTGGGGTCTCTACCTCTTAGTCCAGGAATTGAAACCACCTCGTTATCTCTGTTTTCTCCTGGCCAAGCAGACCCAAATTTCACTTTTAAAAGCTCGGCTTGTCTTTCAATAATTGAACAGCCTTCTTTGATGTCTTCTGTAATGACATTACCTCCAAAAGGAATAACAGCAGTATGACGAATGATACCGTCTTTAAAAATGGCAAGGTCTGTAGTTCCACCTCCTATATCGATAAGGGCTACACCTGCTTCTTTTTCTTCAATACTCAGCACAGCCTCTGAAGATGCGATAGGCTCTAAAGAAATAGAAGCCATATTTAAATTGGCATCGCGAATACATCTACTGATGTTTTTGATGGATGCAATTTCACCTACAACCACATGGAAATTCGCCTCGAGTCTCGATCCGTACATGCCCACCGGTTCAGTAATTTCAGATTGTGTATCCACTTTGTAGTCCTGAGGAATCACGTGAATGATTTCTTCACCGGGCAACATGTGTAAATTCTTTACCTGACCCTTTAGTCGCTCTATATCTTCGTCTGAGATGACTTGTTCTATGCGTTCACGTGTGATGTAATCTGAATGGTGAAGGCTCTTAATGTGCTGACCTGCTATTCCCGCAACCACATTGCTGATCTTCAGACCTGAATCAATTTCAGCTTCTTCAACAGCCCTGCGGATAGAATCGATGGTCTGTGTGATGTTGTTCACCACACCTCGTTTTACACCGAGAGACTGTGATTTACCTACACCAATGACTTGAATCTTTCCGTATTCATTTTTACATCCAATGATGGCAACGATTTTGGTTGTTCCAATATCTAAACCTACTGCGTATTCTTTTTTTTCCATACTACTTAAATTCTTTTAGTACAAACCACTTGATTGTCAAAGGCTAAATTGATGCGACTGAAATCATCTAAGATGGCATCGCGTTTGGCTTTGGCAAAAAAAGCTTTGAAATTGTTGAGTTTTTGGTTGATATTCGAATTATTACCTAGTTCTATAATTAGATTGGAATTGCGGAGCTCGAGCTCGTAAAACCCATCTTCTCGTTTTTTCAAAAGTTTGATTTTAGAAGCAAAAAACCCATCGTCTTGAATGGACTTTAACAAATCCATCAATTCGACATAATTGTCCGCGCCGAATTTACCAACAATGACAGGTAAGTTATTCAGATCAGCTTTCACCGCTATACTTTTAAAATCATTTTTTTCAATTCTTACGCCCGATTCGTCCAAATAAAACTCTTCGTCAGATTGCACTAGAGCCACAGGGAATCTTTGCTTTACCTCCGTAACCAGCTTACCGTCAATTGTTTTATAAACTTGGGCATTTGAGATGAGTGTATGTGTTAACAACACCTCTTCTAACAATCTCAAATCTACCTTAAGTTTATTGTCATTTTTCGAATGATCTAGTTTTTGTATTAACAATTTATCAACGATATCTTTACTTAGGGTGCTGACAGAATCGACTAAAATAACTTCTGTTTTGTAGGAGCGCTGGTCGTGCCTGATTTGAGCAAAACCAAACACAAAAAACACCACTCCTAAAAGCAATGTTCCTTTAATTGTTACACCAATACGGTTTGACATAATTTTTCTTTTAAGGGTTCAATTAATTCTGAAATATCTCCAGCCCCCATGGTGATCAACAATTCTAACTCTTGTGTCGGGAGCACATCCAAAACTTCTGTTTTGGAAATTACCCTGCTGGGTTTATTTAATTTTTTAACTAATAAATCTGAACTGACACCATCTAAAGGCTCTTCTCGAGCCGCGTAAATAGGAAGTAGGTATACCGCATCAAAAAGCGATAAAGCCTGGCTGAATTCGTTCATAAAATCAGCGGTTCTCGAATACAAATGCGGCTGAAATAATAGGGTCTTTTTACGATTGGGAAAAAAGGCGCAAAGGGTCTGATGCACAGCCTCAATTGCGGTAGGATGATGACCGTAATCATCGATAAAAATCAATGGCTCAGATTGAATAATCATATCAAACCTTCTGCGAACGCCTTGAAATGATTTGATATGTGGTATAATTTTTTCAAAAGGTAAAACTTGATGAGCAAGGGCAATTGCCGCCACCGTATTTTCAATATTGTGACGGCCTGGTTTGCTAAATTCAACTTTTAAAGACTGGTTTTGATTTACCAGCAACTCAAATGAAAATTCTTCTGGAGTAATACTTATATCGCCAATATGAAAATCAGCATCGACACTCCATCCATAACGCAATGCTCCAAAAGGAACATCATCACAAACAATCTTATAGGCTTCTACAGCTTCATAAAATTTTTTGTAATGGGCAATTAGATCTTCGTGGTCAGAATAACAATCCAAATGATCTGCGTCTACTGAGGTAATCGCTGCAGCATATGGTTTTAAATGTAAAAATGACTTGTCGTACTCGTCTGCTTCTACAATAGTATAGTCATTTCCAGCCTGATAAAAATTACTTTTTAAATCATGACTGTAACCTCCTATAAATGCTGTAAAAGAAAGCTTGTTCGCTGCGAAAATATGACTGAGAAGTGCCGTAGTCGTTGTTTTTCCATGTGTTCCCGCAATGGCAAAACACTTAGTGTTATTCACGAGTTGAGCCAAAAAGACAGCTCGTTTAGCGGTATTTAATCCCTTTTCTTTTGCTTTTTTAAGCAGCGGATGTTCGTTTCCTATGGCAGCCGAGTAGACCACATAAGTGTTTGCCTTTAATTGCTCAATTTCTGAGACACAATTCAAATCGTAGTAAATCTTTACGCCTTCAGCTTCGAGGTCAATACATTCTTCATTTCTCGTTTTATCATATCCACTAATAAGCACATTGTTTTTCAGGCAATATCTAGCAAGCGAGGACATCCCACTACCCCCGATACCTATAAAGAAAACAGTCGATATGTCTAAAGAACTACTCAAATCAAATCGATTATCTGATCAACAATATTTTTTGTGGCTTCTGGCTTAGCTATATTTTTGAGATTTGCGGCCATTTGACTTTTTTCATCTTTGACATGCGCAATCAGCAATTCAATTTTGGCTGAAGAATCCTTATTAAATTCGGACTCTTTCAGCATGAGCGCTGCATTTTGTTGAACCACAGCTTCTGCGTTTTTGGTCTGGTGATCTTCAGCAACATTTGGAGACGGAATGAATAAAGTAGGTTTTCCGATAATGCTCAATTCAGATATTGCTCCTGCTCCTGCTCTACTAATGAATCCATCAGCACAAGCAAACAACAAATCCATCCTACTTATAAAATCCAGAACTTTTACCGTAGCTGACGTTTGTGACTTATACTTCTGAATGTAACGCGATCCGCACTGCCATATCAATTGAATATTTTGAGCTTCAAATTCAGTCTTGTAGGTCTCCAGCCATTCATTCATGCGCTGAGCACCTAAAGAACCTCCAAGCATTGCAATAATTGGATAGCTGGGGTTCAAACCAAAAAAACTACAGGCCTCAGCTTTAGAGCTCCCAGCACTGATTAAGGTGCTCCTCACTGGATTTCCTGTCAATTGCACCGAAGTGTTTCCAAAGAATCGCTGCATATCATCGTAGGCTACAAAAATGGCTTTGGCCTTTGAAGCCAACCATTTATTGGTAATCCCCGGAAAAGCGTTTTGCTCTTGAAGCACATAGGGGATGTGTAATTTTGAAGCGGTCAACAATAAGGGACCACTGGCAAAACCACCTGTGCCAATGGCTATAGTGGGTTTAAATTTTTTAAGAATCAAATAAGACTTCAAAACCGAAAACACAAGCTTAAATGGAAAGCTGAGATTCTTAAAGCTCAACTTGCGTTGTAAGCCACTTATCCACAACCCTTTAATGCTATATCCAGCCTCAGGAACACGTTGCATTTCCATTCGATCTTTCGCGCCTACAAAAAGGAATTCTGCATTTGGAAAGCGCTTTTTTAACTCATCAGCAATGGCTATGGCAGGATAAATATGACCTCCTGTTCCACCTCCAGATATGATGAATCTATGCGTCTTCACACGAATTTAATTTTTGATAATTCTTGCTTAGTGATCTTCGCCTTCTTTGTTTTCATACGGTCTCGACTCATTCCGATTACCAAACCGATTGAAACGCAATTCACTAAGGTTCCCGTTCCTCCATCAGAGATAAAAGGGAGGGGTTGCCCTGTAACTGGAAGTAGCCCTGTAGCTACCCCCATATTGAGCATAGCCTGTAATACTATAGGAATACCTAAGCCCACAATTAAGAGTTGCTTATAGATGGTTTTCGCTTGAAAACAATTCACAAAAATCAAATAACCTAAATAGAGATATGCGAAGAGAATTAAGATTCCCCCCAATAAAATTCCAAACTCTTCTACAAGTATGGCGTAGGCAAAATCAGAAGTTCCCTGAGAAATTTTGTTTTTCACCAAACTGTTTCCTGGACCTTTTCCAAGGATTCCACCTCGAGCTACAGCCAATTTGGAAAGACTGATTTGATGCGTGGCATCTTTTGAGGCTGATTCTGGATTTAAATAGGTTTCAATTCGATTCTTCCAAGTTACGGCTCTATCGGTAGGTAAAATATCCGGAGCGGTCATCAGTACAAACAAAAATCCTCCCATTAAAACTGCGAAAATCGAAACAATACGCATGTAGTGTTTAAAGGGGTATCCTCCAATGAACAACAGAATAAAACTCAGCAATACAAACAATATTGCTGTGGATAAATTTTGCAATCCTATGAGAACGGTAATGATGACAATATAAGACCACAAGGCCCTTACACTCTCGTAAAACTCCAAGGGTTTATCGTAGTATTTAGCGCAATAGGTACTGATGTAAAACATCATAATCGGTATGGCTAAAGTCGAAGGCTGAAAACTAAAACCAAATAAAACCAACCATCGTTTTGCAGCATAACCGTTGTCTTGTACCAAGACTAATCCCAGAAGGACAATCATAATCTGCAATGCAAATCGCAAAAACGACAATCGCATGAGCTTTTTAATATTGATCAGATGAGCCGCATACATCACAAGAATTCCCCCTAAAAAAATGCGGAGGTTTTTCATGATGAGCATTTTTATTTGAATTCCGTTATCACTAAGAGTATGCTCTGTACCTGCGCTATAGGCTAAAAAGAAGGAATACATGAACAGTACAAAAACAACGAACCAAATTCGCTTATCTCCAGTAATCAGTTTTGACATTGTTTTCATAGGGCTAATCGGTTGACTTGGGTTTTAAATTGATCTCCACGATCCTCGTAATTTTTAAACAAATCAAAACTTGCACATGCAGGAGAAAGTAATACTGTATCACCTGCACTAGACAATTCATAGGCCTTTCCAACAGCCTCAGTCATACTCTCTGAGGTCACCATAACATCGATTACATTTGAAAAAGCGTCAAAGAGTTTTTCATTGTCCTTTCCGAGGCATATAATGGCTTTTACTTTTTCACGAACTAGTGGTAAAAGGGCTTTGTAATCATTGCCTTTATCTACACCACCTGCGATCCACACCACTGGTTTTTGAACGGTTTGAAGTGCGTAATAGGCAGAATTCACATTTGTCGCCTTTGAATCATTGATATAGACCACACCTTCAATGCGCTTAACCATTTCTAGACGGTGTTCTACCGCGGTAAATGTGGTGATACTCTGTTTTATTTTTTGGCTTTTTAAGTGGGTAGCCATACTAGCCAGACCAGCTGCCATAGTGTTTTGAATATTGTGATTTCCCTTTATAGGCAACTCTTCTTCTGAGATAAGCATTTCTTTTTCCTTGTACTTAAATTGCAACTCGGCATTGCCGTATGAGGCCCCTGATAGAGCAGGAATACTACCCATTCCAAATGGCAAGAGTTGCGCCTTTGAAGTCTTTGATGTGATCAAATCTTTGATGTGTTCGTCTTCTGCATTGTAGATCAAAACGTCATCTTGGTTTTGCTGGGCTGTGATTCGAAATTTTGACTTCTTGTAATTTTCAAATTTGTTTTGATAGCGGTCCAAGTGATCTGGCGTGATATTGGTCAACACCGCTATTTGAGGTTTAAAGAATTTGCAATAATCCAATTGAAAACTACTGACTTCAACTACCGCATAATCGAATGCTGTCTCAGCAACAGCACGGGCATAGCTGTGACCAATATTACCGACGAGCACAGATTTGATTCCCGAGCTTTTAAGGATATGGTGAATTAGAGTGGATGTGGTTGTCTTTCCGTTGCTTCCTGTGACAGCAATCACTGGCGCCTTAGAATGTAAAAAAGCAAATTCTACCTCATCGATGATTTCAATCCCGAGGTGCTTTATGCGCTTGATGATAAAGCTTTCATCAGGAATCCCTGGGCTCTTTATGACCAAGTCGGCATCCAAAATACGCGACTCAGAATGCGTGTTCATCTCGAATTCAATTCCTTGCTCTTCTAGAATTGTTCTGTATTTTAAAGGGATGGTTGAGTAATCAGAAACAAAGATTTCAAAATCTAATTTTTGAGCGAGCAAAGCCGCACCTGTACCACTCTCACCTCCACCTAATACTACTATTTTCTTCTTTCCTAATTCCATCGAATTACCTCACTTTTAATGTTACAATAGTTAAAACCGCGAGAATGACCCCAACGATTAAAAACCGATTTACAATTTTGCTTTCGTGCATTCCAATTTTTTGATAATGATGATGAAGAGGAGCCATTAAAAAGACTCTCTTACCTTCACCGTATTTCTTTTTGGTTCTTTTGAAATAAACCACTTGAATCATCACAGATAGGGTCTCTGCGAAAAAGATTCCACACAAAAGAGGAATCAATAATTCCTTGCGGACGATAAGGGCGATAACCGCAATCAATCCACCTATGGTCAAGCTTCCCGTATCTCCCATAAAGACCTGAGCGGGATAGGTATTATACCACATAAAACCAATGAGTGCACCAACGAAGGCACCACAGAAAATAACAAGCTCACCTACTCTAGGGATATATATGATGTTCAGGTAATCAGAGAAAAGAATATTTCCAGAAACCCAAGCGAATATCATCAACACCAATACGATGATGGCTGAAGAACCCGCTGCTAAACCATCAATTCCATCGGTAAGATTAGCCCCATTCGATACCGCAGTGACTATAAAAATGACAATGGGAATGAAAATGAGCCAAGCGTAATCGGCCCAGTTATCATTTAATGCTGTGATGATATCCGAGTAATCGAATTCATTGCCTTTAAAAAACGGTATGTTGGTCTGTAAACTTTTTACCTCCTCAACTTTAGAAAACTCAATATCGGTCTGGGCAGCATCTTTTTGCTTAATCGTAATTTCTGGATGCGTGTACAAGACGACACCTACGATGAGTCCTAAGGTGCTTTGACCGATAAGTTTAAATCTTGATTTTAGGCCCTCTTTATCCTTGCGAAATACCTTGATATAGTCATCAATAAATCCGATGGCACCCATCCAAACTGTTGAAACGATGAGTAATTGGATATATACATTACTGATATCGGCGAACAAAAGAACAGGAGTGAGTAAGGCCAAAATAATAATTAGACCTCCCATGGTCGGCGTTCCTGCCTTCTCCGACTGACCTTCTAAACCGAGATCACGTATCTCTTCACCAATCTGTTTTTTTCGAATAAAGGCGATGATTCTTTTACCCATAACCATGGCGATAAAAAGACTCATTAGCGTGGCCAAAGATGCCCTAAACGACAAGTACTGAAAGACTGAAGCTCCGGTAAGCTGGTATTGTTTTTCTAAAAAGTCAAATAAGTAATAGAGCATTTAATTCAGTTTTGCAAATTCGTTTTTGGTTATTTCTAAGTCGTCAAAATGTTGTTTCTCGCCTTTAATTTCTTGATAGGTCTCATGACCTTTTCCGGCAATCAAAATGACATCTCCTGGCTGGGCGATTTTAACTGCTTTTTGTATGGCTTCTTTACGGTCAATGACCACATCATATTTGTGTCGATCCACTGTGCGAACTCCACTAATAATTTGTGTTATTATTTGCTCTGGATCTTCATCTCTGGGATTATCTGAGGTAAAAAACACCTCGTCACTTAAAGTCGCTGCGATTTTTCCCATTAGAGGTCTTTTACTTTGATCTCTGTTTCCTCCACAGCCTATCAATGTTATCAGACGATTGTCTGAGGTTTTTAATGTGTTGATTGTATTTAAGACATTTTCGATAGCGTCTGGAGTATGCGCATAATCAATTACCGCTTTGATTCCATTGCTATAACTGATGAATTCAAATCTTCCTTTAACTGGTTCTAATAAACTGAGTTCTTTGAGCACTTCTTCTTTATCAGCACCTAAAGCGGTAGCTACACCGTAGACTGCAGCGATATTGTAGACGTTAAATTCTCCAACTAACTTGATCCAAATCTCTTGGGTTTCAATTCTCAATAAGGTTCCTGAAAATTGTTGTTCAAGGATATTAGCTTTTACGTCAGCGTGATTTTTTAAACCATAGGTAAGCTTATTCGCCTTGCAATTTTGCAACATAAACAAGCCATTTTTGTCATCGAGATTCGTAAGTGCAAAAGCATTAGCACCTAATTGATCAAAGAGCATTTTTTTGGCATCTCTATATTGAGCGAATGTTTGGTGATAATCGAGGTGATCCTGAGTCAAGTTGGTAAAGACAGCGGCATCCACATCGATTCCCGATAATCGAAACTGATGAATTCCATGTGAACTCGCTTCCATAAAACAAAAAGCAACTCCTTTCGACTTCATTTGATGAAAAACCTTGTGTAACTGCATGGCGTCTGGAGTGGTGTGACTGGTCTTTAATACCTCGTTACCCACTCTTATATCAATGGTTGAAACCAATCCACAGCTGTGACCCAACTTTTGAAAAAGGGCAAATAGCATAGAACTGACGCTGGTTTTTCCGTTAGTTCCAGTTACAGCAATTACCTTAAAGGAGGCTGAAGGATTATCATAATAGTTTGAAGCGATAATTCCATAGGCTTTTCTGCTATTATCTACACGAATAAAAGTGACCTTAGACTTCTCTGCTAGGTCGCTCGGAATACGCTCGCAAACTACGGCTCTAGCTCCATTTTTTATTGCCTTTTCAATAAATTCATGACCGTCGATTGCCACTCCACTGATGGCCACAAATAAATCTTGCTCTTCAACAATTCGTGAGTCAGAAGTAACTTGATTGATCTGAATTGCAGTGCTTCCTTGAACAGCATCGATAGCGACCCCATAAAGCAACTCTTTTAACTCTTTCATGATAGGATCAATTCGAGATTATCAATTTGAGTAATAGGAGTTCCGGCCTTTTCAGATTGTTGGGTAACAATGCCCTCCCCTTTAATCTGAAATTCAACATCTAAATTCTTTAGAATCGCTCTTACATCATCCTTTTGCATTCCCAGAAAATTCGGTAACTCAAGCTGGTCAGTATTTGTCGGACCTAGTACATCTTCTATTTGAGCTATAGAAATCTCAGAGATATATGGCGTTTCTGTCAATACGTTTTGGGCGATGGATTTAAACACCGGCCCAGCAACATCTGCACCATATATCTGCCGAGATTTGTCAGGTTTATCTATAACTACAATACATGAATATTTAGGATTTTGCGCAGGAAAATATCCTGCAAAAGAAGAGACGTAATTCAACTCATCCTCAACACTATAATTTATTTGTGAGGTTCCGGTTTTACCGGCAAAAGTCAATTGACTCTCTTTTAATTTACTCGCTGTTCCATAGGTTTTTTCAACCACATCTCTCAATAATTGCTGCGCAATTTGGATTGATTTTTTTGAGGCTATGGATGGATGGATTACTACTTTATCAAATCGCTTAACAACCTGTCCCGCTTTTTGTACCGCCTCAGCAAATAAGGGACGTACTAATTCTCCGTCATTAGCTACCGCATTGTAATACGAAAGCATCTGCAATGGTGTTAGTTGTACCTCGTAACCAAAGGACATCCATGGCAAGGATAAACCAGACCATCCTGCATCTCCAGGATAACGAATGATAGGTTGGGTTTCTCCTTGAATGTCAATTCCAAGTTTTTGGTTCATTTGCATACTGTAGAGTCGATTCACAAATTGTTCAGGTCGACTTTTATATCCTTGATGAATCATCTCGGCAAATGCAGTATTTGATGAAACTGCGAAAGCTTTGGCCAAACTTATAGGGCCATAGCCGCCGAGTTTTGAATCTTTGACATGCTTGCCATAAACGGTGTATTTTCCATATGGTGCATGGAAAATCTTTGAAGTGTCAGCCACCTTATCCTCTAGTGCTGCGAGCAAGCTGATTAGCTTAAAAGTAGAACCGGGTTCATATCTCGAATTAATGGCATAATTAAAGTCTTCTTTATAACTGCCATCTTCTTGCAAATTGAGGTTCGACATCGCTCGAATTGCACCTGTTTTTACTTCCATAACTATGGCAACTCCGCGCTCAGCTTGATGTTTTTCTAAGGCTTCTACTAGCGCCTGATGAGTAGCATCTTGAATATTGCTATTTACTGTGCTGATTAAATCAAGACCATCAGTAGCATTTGTAATCACCTCTACCGTTTTTGTAATATTGGTTTTTAGGTTATGTACGCGTTTAGATCCGTCTTTTCCCGCTAAAATATCGTGATGAAAAGCGTCTTCTATACCTACCATATACTCCTCTTTTTCGCGAACTTCATAGCGTCCAATAAGACGGCGTGCCATTTGACCGAAGGGATATACACGATGCGTTTCACGCTTCCAAATGAATCCTCCAACCAGACGTTCTAAATTGAAGAGTGGAAAGTTTTGAACACGCTTAAATTCGGCATGTGATACATTTTGAGCAATTGCAATGTGCTGATCTCCATTTTTTCGAGCCCGCTCGATTTTAGCGAGCCACTGCCCTTTGGTGGAGTTTGAAATCCGCGACAATGAATCAGCTAAGGCGTATTTGTGACGATTAAAAAGTGCTTCTTTTGCTACCTGTGGATCGAAAGACATATTGTAATTAGATACACTGACTGCAAGCAGAGCTCCGTCTTGGGTGAATACACGACCCCTTCTCGCTTTGATATCCTGTGTTTTTACTGGAGTAAATCTTGCTGTTCTTTCGAGCTCACCTGTTTCTACAAATTGATAACTGACCAATTTGAAAACGATAGCAAGACCAAAACAAAGCAATACCGCAACGAATGCAAGGAGTTTTAAACTTATATTTCTTTCTGAGGCTTTCATCTGTTTACAACCACAATTTTTTCAATAGGTTTTTCAATAGGTTTCAATCCGAAAGGCTCAAGCTCATTTTCGAGCTGAGAAGAGAGCCTGCTTTTTTGCACTTCTTGTTTTAAATCGATATAATCACTTTGCAACACATTAATTTCATCGTTGAGTTGCTTTATTTTAAAGGCCTTAAAATCACTTTGATTAGAGAGGGTGATTCCGATAAAGCCAATGGCAATTAAAAAACCGAAGATTTGGATGGTCGCTTTGGAATTCGTGCCAAAGAACACTCTCAAGGTTAGGATGTCTATTATTTTTGCCTTCATTATACTTTTTCTGCGATTCGCATTTTAGCACTGCGTGCACGGTTGTTTTGTTCTAATTCAGAAGAAGTCGGTCTGAGCATTCTTCCTATTCTTTTAAAATAGAGGTCTGGATTTCCGTAAAAGTCTTTGCGAATTTGACCGTCGATGTGCCCAGATCGGATAAATCTTTTTACCAAGCGGTCTTCTAAAGAATGATATGAAATGACCACTAAACGACCTTTAGTATCAATAAGGTTGTTCAATTGAAGTAAGAAGGATTCCAAGGATGCCAATTCTTGATTGACCTCTACTCGGATACCTTGAAATAACTGTGCGAGTAACTTGTTCTTTTTAGATTCAGGTGTCAGATGCGCCACTGCATCAATAAGTTCAAAGGTCGTATTGATTTCGGCTTTTTTGCGTCTTGAAATAATAGCCTCGGCCCACTGAGGTGCATTACTGAGCTCTGCATAGACATAGAGCAATTTCGTAAGTGCTTCAGCCGAATATGAATTTACTACTTGATGCGCTGTCAGTTCTGAAGTCTGATCCATTCGCATATCTAAAGGCGCGTCAAAGCGAATTGAAAAACCTCTCGTGCCAAAATCAAATTGATGAGAAGAAACCCCAAGATCAGCCAATACACCATCTACTTTATCTACACCATATAACTTTAAAAAATTAGTTGCAAAGGCGAAATTGGATGCGATAAACGTCAATCGAGGATCCTCTATTACATTGTTTTGAGCATCGATATCCTGATCAAAAACAAAAAGTCGTCCCTCTTCATTGAGGTGTTTTAAAATTTCTCGAGA
>Ga0213865_10000066_pt1 | contig 61388 bp, 39 predicted proteins | sample PICome_6_FD_160100 | JGI IMG/M metagenome (GOLD analysis project Ga0213865, IMG submission 160100) | Coastal seawater microbial communities near Pivers Island, North Carolina, United States - PICO282 | ecosystem: Environmental > Aquatic > Marine > Coastal | place: USA: North Carolina...
GTGCCTGTTAGTTGAGTAGATGCTTTGCCACCTTGTCCAGCAGTTGAGCCAAATGGATTAGAGCCGCCACCGCCGCCACCGGCGCCATATGACGAGCTTGGTGCATTATCACCTGCTGTTTGGTTATTGCTGTCAGAGTTGGCGCCGCCTGCGCCTCCTGGTCCGTAAGCACTTGCTTCGCCAGCTGATGATGTTCCGTTTACGACTCCTCCGCCTGCTCCGCCTTCAGCAGTAACTGAAAAATCTGTACTAGATATTGTCGAGGCGCCGCCTGCCTGTCCTGGAATTCCGTTCCCCCAACCGCCGCCGCCACTTCCGCCGCCGCCGATTAGCGCATAAGTTACTTCTATTGGGTTTGCAACTATGTTTACGTTATAAGTTCCAGGTTCTGTAAATTCTCTAACAATTCCATTTGTGCCTGTAGTTAATTTGCAATAGCCAGGTGCGCCAAAGCCTCCTGGAACTTTGCTTAAATCTGTACTTTGTCCAAATGTGCCTTTTGCGCCAACAATTATTTGTGCTGTTCCTTCACTACCATATTCTTGACCCCTAGTAACTCTAGTTGCAGCAGAGCCGCCTCGGCCGCCATCTGCTGCTGGTTCGCCGGCGGTGAGTTCGCCTTGGCCGCCACCGCCGCCACCGGCGCCATATGAACTAAGAGGAGCATTGCCACCTGCTGAAGGATTAGATCCTGATGTACCTTGTGGACCGCCTGAACCATACGCACTCGATTCACCATCAGTAGCATTAGCTCCATTAGCGCCGCCGGCTCCGCCTTGAGACGTAGCAGCTGGTAATCCAACTGCTTGGCTAAATGTTATACTAGTGGTGCCACCGGCGCTGCCGTCAGCTTGTCCGAAGAATCCTTGTCCGGCTCCTCCGCCTCCGCCGCCGATAATTTCAAAAGTGATTGGAAGCGAACCTGGAGGTACTACGCCGCCACAGGTTCCCCACACTGGCAAGTTAGCATTAGTTAAAGCAGACTCACCGCCATTAAATCCTACTGGTTGGTTAGTACCGCCTAAATGATCAACACACCATGCTGTAAGACTTTGGTTAAATCCTTGATGATTGAAGAACATTCTGTTCATACCTGTAACAGACGTTACGTCCCAGCCACTAATATCTTGATTAAATGTACCCTGATTAGCTGGAGGGTATGTTGAATTGTCATGCTCACATTCAAACATAGATGTCATATCGGTTACATTACTTGTTATCCAACCGCCTATATCGGTATTAAACAAGTGAGCTCGTTCAAACATGCTCTTCATATCTGTAACGTTGCCCACACTCCAGTTACTAATAGGACCTGTAAACGCTGTACAACCTAAGAACATTTGATTCATTGTTGTAACGCTACTCACATTCCATGAATTTAGTCCTGATAATTGACCAGTAAAGTCTTTACACTTAAAAAACATACCTGCACAATTTGTAACAGTATGATTTGCAAATGGATTAGATGTATCTGTTAATATAGTTAACGGACAGTTATTAAACATATAATCAAACGAGGTAAATTCAAACTCTCTACCCCAATTTATAACATCTATAACTTTAGATCCATTATCTTTAAATTCTTGTTGATCACCACCAAGTGCGTCTTTAAAACTATAGTTTGTATCTGTTCCAAAAGTAAACTTACCTCTGCCCGTAACATCTATTTCAGCAACTGTTGCAGCACTAAATTCCCATGTTATTTGTGTATAAGAAGAACTAGTTGCAGTATAATTAAAATATTGTGTAGGACCAAAACTAGGACTTACAAGTGTGCCGCCGCTGATCGGTCTTACTCTAAATTCAATATCTGATAGATTTCCTGAATCAGATTGGAAATAGAACGTAAACTTTTTATCATCAAAGTTACCTCTTAATCCAGACGAAACACCATCACCGTCATAAATTACTGCTGTGTCAATCTTAAACGTAAATGGATCTTCAGTAGTGCTATAAACATTAATACCTTGGCTACTAATTATAGGCTGGTCTGGTCCGTTTCTTCTTATGTTAACATCTACGTAGTAATAGTCGTTGAGAACTTCGTCTAGTGCAGGTGTTATTGTAAATGCAGGATTTGCTGCATTATAAGTTGCAGTAGCATCGTATACAAAAGTACCTGATGCTTCAACCCATTCATTAGCAGGAGGATCAATATCCCAATATATTGTTTCTCCATCAAGTTCAGTCTGTCCTCCATCTAACCAATAACCTACTGTTTCGCCTTCGTTCACACTATTTGTTTGAGCTCTTAGAGCAAACTGAACATTTTGGCTAGTATCATTAATAGTAACAGATGAACTTATACCAGTTGGGCCAAAACCACTAACTGTAAATACTAGTGTTTCAATACCTTCTGTTGTTTCATCTTCATTAATTACCATAGAAACTTCTGCGAGGCCGCTGTTATCAATTGTAATAGTTCCTGATGTACCTGGTAAACTAATATCTTCTTGCTGTACATTGGTGCCACTAATAGTATAACTAAATTCTGTTCCTGTTGCAACATTAACAGTTTCAACTTTGAATACTACTGTGCCGCCTTCGTCAACTTCTGTTATAGTATTTCCTGCGCCGTCTTCAACACTAATACTTAAATTTGTTTGTCCACTAGCCGAGCCACTTAGTGTGCTGTTGTTAGTGTTAGCAGGCTTAGTTAAACCTAGGCCAGTGGCTACTTTGTAATTAAGATAACTAGTTGTTTCCCCTTTAACAAATTCGTCAACTGGAGTATCTGGAGCAGGGCCGCCTTCACCTAAATCTGCGTCTTGGAAAATAATATCAAATCTTAAACTGTTTGACGCTGTTTCCCATGCTTTAATAGTATAATTATTTTCAGCATAAACACCTGAACCACTTTTAGTATATATTGTTACAGGGTTACTAGAACTTGTATTAGACCATTGTGAATAAAAATTACCTATTGATGATCCGCTGCCCGGGTTTGTACCACTAGCTGCGGTGCTGTTTTTACCAAAGACAATGGCGCCTTGTGTACTAAGCATACTACGCCAATTTAAAGTTTTTGCATTGTCTGGAAGTGCAACGGACTGCTGATTGTCTGCTGAAAATTGTAATTCTCCGCCTGTATTAAAAAAGTATCTACGCTCGTCTGCATTTGCCCATGTAACTGTAATTGTATGATTGATAGAGCTACCCGGAGCACTAACATCATTACCGCCCCATTGGGTATCTCTAACCGAAGTTGTGCCTGCCATTATTGACATTTGTCCTGGGCCAAGAAGATCATGATCTGTAACAATATCATCAGCTGCTGAATCAAAATCTGCAAAACCTTCTGTAGTATCAGCAGAAGCATATGTAGAACTTATATCATCTGGATCTAGTGGATTTGCTCCAATATCGGCTGCATCTACTCCGATAAATTCTCCGTCACTCGGAGAAGCTAAACCATCTCCAGTCCATGCTAAATTGTTTGATCCTTTTTGATGAGTTCTTGCTTTAACTAAATCATTGTATAGAGCCAGCATATCTTCAGACTCAATAACTTTTGAAGTTGTAATCTGTGAACTCTCAAGGGCGCGACCGTATCCAAATTCTGGATCTACATTGTTGTCGCCCAAAACTGATGCAATTTTTGCCTGAATTGCATTATACTCAGCTCTGCTAATTACGCTTCCTATTTGTAACGGCATGTTTGTTTCCCTTTAAATTCTAATTGTATGTATATTTATGTAAATTATAATTCTGATCTTTCAAAAATAGTTGGTTCAGGAACTGCTAGTTCTCCAGTAATTAATTTAAGACTAACCGAAGTATCTATTCTACCAGTAACAAATTCATCTTCATTAGGATCGCCTAAATCTGCGTCATTAAAAACTATTTGAAAAGATAATATAGTATCAGACTTTTGAAACACATCAATATAATATTCATTTTCGCTATAAATTCCAACTCCAGTCTGTGAAAAAACTTTTAATCTATTTTCTGAAGATGTTGATTCCCAGTCAACTTCTGTAGTTCCACTAAAGTTTCCATATTCAACTCCAGTACCTTCAGTACCGTTTCCGTACACTCTGTTTTTTCCAAAAAATACAGTACCAACGTTATCTAGCATAGACTGCCAAATTTCATCTTTTACGCTCGGTGGCGCTGCTGTTCCTGTACCAGGTACAGATAGTCCTCCAGTAAGACTAGCATTAAATCTAATTTCTCCGCCTGTATTAAAAAAGTATCGTCTATTATCAGCAGTATCCCATTCTATTTCAAATGCATGATAAATTATACTCGACCATGTAGATGTTCTTGACGAAGTTGCAACAATTTTTATTGAAGACTGTCCGGGTCCAATCAAATCTTTATCATTTTCAATGTCTGTAACTGCATCAAGATAATCTTGAAAGCCTTCATTAATGTCTTCTGTAGCACCTAATGAACTCTGTTGCGGCTTAGCTTCACCTGTTTGTAGTGCAGGATCGATAAATGTAATATTTCCATTTGACCCTATAGTAACTACTGTAATAGTAAGATCATTTGCTGGAGAACTACCTCCCACTAAAGTTCCAGGAATTAAAATAGTGTCTCCTACTGAAAATCCCTGTCCTTCGTCTGTAATATTAACTTCGTAAAGTCTACCATTAGTTACAATTCTTAATTCTAAATCAGATCCTGCTAACAAAGGATTGTATAACCCAATGCCTCTGTCGCCATCCACCCATAGTAAGTTATATGTATTATTTGTTTGATTAGGCAAATCGTTAACATCGGCTGCATAATATCCAATAATTTCGTCAGAACTTGGTGGAGCAAGACCTTCAGGGTTAGTCCACTCTAAATCATTTGATCCTTTTTGGTGTATTCTTGCTCTGACTATATCGTTATATAGAGCAATCATGTCAGCAGCGGTAATAGTTTCTCCGTCACCTTTTGCTTGGCTTTGGAGTTCTAAACCATAACCTTGAGTTGTTCCGTCACCTACTCCTAATACCCGATTAACTCGTCCTCGAATTGCATTGAATGTAGAAGATGTAATTACTTCTCCAATACGGTTGGTCATTTTTCCTCCAATATTTTAAAGGCGTAATATACACTCTACTAACTTTTCTTCTTCAGCTGAATTTGATTCTAATGCTATTCCTATTAATGGGTTACCATTAAAGTGAGTGCTTGCAGTACCTTCGGCATCTACATATAATTTATCACCTTTTACTACAGATCCTACAACTCTGACTGGAACACGACCTTCAAGTGCAAGTGCTTGTCCTTTAATTGCTGAGTTCATTAAGTATGCTGGATCAGCTGAAACTACGCCAATTGGATAGGAATCTAGTTGAGCAGGTGCTGCTTCAAATGCAGGGTCTTCGCATATGTACATAACTGTACCAACTGGCCAAATCTTTTCTGTTGTATATTTTTCAGCCAAGTCAGCAAATCTTGCACTTGTTGCTACACCTTCAAATATATCTGCTGAAATAGTATTATTACTATCACGGACTGCTATAGTTGATGCTGTTGCTGTTTCACTGGCATAAGTGTAACTACTTCCAGTTAAACCTATTTTTAATTTGTCTGCTTGATCTGCTGTTCCTTTAAATTCTTCTGACCATACTTGATCAAAGGATTTATCACTAGTACCAAGATGGTAATCACCAGCAGTTGTACCTGGTAACAAACCATTTGCATTAATAGTTATTGAATGTACTGGTTGACTTGTTGCGTCAAGTGTAATAAAATGTATTTCATTGTCTGGTCCACTAGAGTTTTTAATTACTCCTGCGGTATTGTTTGTAATAAATTCAAAAACATTGTTAACAACTAAACCATTTGCCAATTCTATTTGATCATTAAATATTGCATTTCCTGCTTGAACAAAACTAGAAGCATCAATTCCTCCTAGTCTTTCAGCGTTTGCTGCTGTTCCCCAAAATTTAGAACTACTAACACCAGTAGTGCTGTTTGCATCACGTAAAGTAATACCTGCTTTAATATCATCAAAACCTGAAATACTATTTCCTTCAACTGGTTTAATAGTAAACGCTTCATTTGAAATAACAAACTGTGCAACATCATTTACATATGCAACAATAATACTTTTAGATACATCTGCAGAGTTAAGTATGGTTTGACTAACCATTTGTGTAACACCTTCGCCTGCGTCTTGAGGACCAATCAAGATAAACGTTGCGCCATTGTATACATATAGTTGTTCGTTTGCACTATCCCACCAAAAATCACCCTGTGCTAATCCAGCTGGTTGTGTTCCTGAAACTTCTGCGCCTCCAATTGAACGCCATGAACTGTTTTCATCACGGAACTTCATTCTGTCTGAGCCTGTGTCGTACCAAATTTGTCCGCTTACAGGTTTAGGTGGTTGATTTGCTCCTGCAAAATGTTCCATCATATGCAGGAAGTTTTCATTATGTACTTCTCCATAACCTGCATAATTTTTACCAACAAACTTTATGTCTGTTGTTTCATTTAGCGTACCATCTTCAACTGTTGTTAAAGGGGTCTTGCTGAATCTGTCTATAGTATATGCCATTTAAGTGTCCTCAATAATGTATCTTGTACTGTATTTATTCATTATAGGTTATTAGTGTCACTATTCACTATCCAATTTCCTAAATTATTGATAATAAAGTATCTTGTTTCTCTTGTAATGCTTAATGTAAATGACGGCGTTAAACTGTTTGGTAAATTAATACCTTGTAACACACTTACCGTGCCGCCTGCTGCTGCATTAACCTCTACTGTAGTAGTTGACGAGTTTGTTGCAACGTCAATTGGGTCTGTTGATTGGTTTCCGTAGTAATAGCAAGCAACTCTTGCTTTTTTACCTTCTGCAAATGCACTAGGAGGATATAAATCGTTTAGATAGTCAATCAATCTATCGTTGTATTCACCCGAAACATAACCAGTTAAATCCATGCTGAAAATAATTGGTTCTGTTTGTATTGTTCTATCAACATAAATTTTGTTAGCAGCATCGTAATCATCTGTAGGCTCTGTCATATTAACAATTTTACTAGAAGTTACATTAATATCTCCTCCAACATTAATTTGGAATCCTGTTAAGCCTCCAGTACGTGTTAGAATATTATTAACCAATCTAGTAGTATTAACTGTTAAACTAGTAAGTGTTCCTAAGTTTTCTAAATTACTGTTAGTTACTCCGTTACCTAGTGTTGTTGCCGATAGAACTTGTGTGTTCTCAATTCTATATTCACGTCCTGCTACCAAATCAAAATGTTCTGAAGATGTCCAACTGTTTGTTAAATTATACCAATTAATTGTTTTATCTGTAGAACCTTTAAGTGTAATGCCGCCACCGTCTGCTGTATTGTCAGTTGGTCCTGCAACTGATCCTAATTCAATATTTTTATCTTCAACATCAAGTGTTGTAACATTAGTAGTAACTTGATCACCTTCAACAATTAAGTCGCCTGTAATTCTTGCACTACCTGTAACATCTAAATTATATTGCGGATTAGATTGGAATATACCAACACGTTTTGTGTTTGGCTTAATTTTAATTGCAGTTGTTCTAGCAACCGGATCTGCACTACTGTTAACATCGATATTAAAGTCGAAACCTAATTCCGTACTTCTTATAGATACACCGTCATCAACAACAAAACGTCCTTCTTGTCCACTACCGATAACTAAACCACCATCATTGTCAATAGTAAATAATCTTGAAACTATGTTATCTGTAGAACTTTGTAAAAATTCACTTGCAGGAAGTTCTCTTCCTGCTGCTGATAATAAGTTTTGTGCATTTCTAGTAGTGCCACGATAAACAAATCCTATTTGGTCTACAAGATTCCAACCTTTATATATTGTACCTGTTGGATTTGACTCTGTGACTAATCCTTGAACAATATTAGTTGGTAACTGGTTTGGAATAAATTCTATGTTTGAAAGTACCGCAACTAAACTTTCGTTTATAACTAATTTTAATACTGTAATTGGTGTAAGGTTTAAATCATCAATAGAGTCAACTACAATACCACTAGTTCCTTGCGACGAAGTATATGCAGGACCAATTAATTGCCAATCTGTTCCGGTAAACAAATAAAACTGCTTATCAATAGTACTAAACCAAGTGTCTCCTGGAATAGGACCTGATGGAAATGTTTCACTGATAAAAGAACCTGCTGCAGACTGAAAGGTTTCTCCATCAAACACCTTTAACTTATTTTCTGACTTATCGTACCAAAGCTGACCTGTAAGCGGAGCAGATGGCTGATTAGTGTTAGCAAAGTTTTCAAGCAACTTAATAAAGTTTTCGTTTACTGCTTCTCCAAATCCTGTGTAGTTTCTACCTACTAAACTTATGTCTGTAGTATCGACATCAAGTATTCCGTCAATCAGCTCTACTAGTAAAGTTCCGTCAGTTCTGTTAATTGTATATGCCATTAGTTCTTATCCTTAGGTGTCTGCAAATATTATATAATTTATTGTTAAGTATGGAGGCATAATTTCTAATGCTGCACCTAACTGCTCTGCTCCTCTAAACACACCATTTCCTGTTGGGCCGCCGCCGTCAATTCCACCCGAAGAAGCAAGACCACTAGTAGTTGCTGTGCCTGTTGAAATATTCAAACTCTGTACGTTACCACTTTGTGCATCTGCTAGTGCTACTTCGTCATCACGTATTGCGTAATGTCCAATACCGCCTGGTGATTTTAAATCATGCTCGTGTTCTGGTAAGTTTTCTATTTTTATGTCTTTAGCTTCACTACCGCCCGAAAGACCAATTGTATCAGCTGCAATATTTGTTACTCGATCTGCTGGAAGGTCGCCCATATTATCAGCACCCAACGGCATTCTACCTCTCAAGTCCGGAAGAGCAAAAAATGCAGTTGACTGAATTCCTTCATCATCGAGATCTGATTGAGATTTAAACTTATAACCAATAACATTAAATAATGCTACTGCGTCAGCTTGACGTAATATTGTTCCATCACATAAAAACCATCCAGGCGGTGCAATATCACCTGCAAAAGGAACAATCATCCCCACTGGATTTTTTGGAACATCTTTTAAGAAATTAGTTTTAGTAATTTTAAAAATACCAGTGTCGCCGGTAGTTCTGTTAATCAAAACTTCATCACCGTTTTGTAACTCTGTTACATCAGTTTTTGTTGTAATAAAATCACTGTTAACCGTAATATCAAATGTTTTTGTAAGTTCTCCAGAACCGTCAAAGATTACATCGTCTGCTGTAACATCACCTGTAACTTTGAATGTAGTTCTGTTTGTTAGTTTAGCAGCACTTGATGCTGCACCTGTAATTGTACCTTCAACTGATCCTTTAAAAAATCCATGGAAGGTATCTGCATATACATCTTTAAATCTATAATCGTCTGTACCAATAGATGGTTGTGTAACTGCATCAGGATCAACTGTAATTGAATTGCCAAAAGCTGTTGTTCCTTTTACTAATAAATTAGTACCAATTTTTAAATTTTTAGCAATACTCATACCGCCTGAAGTTACTATAGATCCTAAACTAAGATCATCTCCAAATGTAGCATCTGCTTCGTCAGTATTTCCAATTTCTATAGCATCACTAATTTTAGCACTTCCGGTTACATCTAACGAAACTTGAGGGTTAGAATTATTAATACCAACATACTTGGTGCTAGTTGCTTTAATAATGGTGCTATAACCGCTGGCGTCTTTTGTTTTTATATCAAGGCTAGCACCATTAATATTACTTTGAAGTATTGCAACATTACCTGATGCTTTTGCTGTTAATTGACCATTAGTTCCAAATTCTGCACCGTTATCATTTTTTATTCTTAATACTCCATAAGAGTTATAATCGATGTCTCCTCTTATAAAGTTTGTAGATTCAATATTTGTTGTACCTACACGCAACGATTCGGCAGCTTCGGCTAATCCGCGGTATTTTAGTACACCTCCAGAAATATTTCTTGTTGTTAAGTTTATACCCGGTTTAAGTTCTGTATAACCTCTAATAGTTGATTTAGGAGTAAATGCATCACTAGTAATAATAGCAACTGGAATGTTAGCAACTTCAACTTTTAATACAATATGAAGCTGGTCATCAGTTCCTAAAATCTGTTCTGCTTGTAACCCTGATCCAAGGCCGCCGCTAAACTCTGGTCCAACAAGCAACCAACTTGCACCGTTATTCAAATATAACTGTTGATTTGCTGTATCTACCCAAAGATCTCCGGTTAAACTTAAACCTAAGTCGGGCTCTGTTGTTCCTTTTTTAATGCCTCCAGCTGCTACCCAGTTTGTTCCGTCATAAACTTTTAATTGTTCTGTTCCAACTGTTGTGTCATACCATGTTTGGCCTTCTACAGGATTTTCTGGAGGTTGAATACTTGCAAAATTTTCCAGCATATGGAGGAAGTTTTCAGCGATTGCTTGTCCGTATCCTGTTGCTTGCCTTCCGAGAAAACTAATACTTGTAGCACTATCATTAATTTCACGATCTTCTACAACTATCGTACCTTTATTAACTCTGTCAGTAAATGGAATCTCGTATGGCATTATGAATTACCTCCGCTCAAACTTTGTACTCTTACAGTATAATCAATTTGTATTAGTCTGTTTAAGCTCTTTTGCACAGGATGGAAAATAACATGTGTTAAAAGTTGACCTTCGCCTAATTGTCCAGTTTGACTTGAACTTCTTAGACCTAGTTCATCAAATACATATAATGCATTTTCGTCAGATGCTGTATCAAAAGCATCCTGACCGTTTGGTTCACCATAATCTAACAAACATGTAATTAAGATATCTGTGTAATTAGTTCCGCTAATATGTCTAGTTTCAATTTTATTTCTTGTAGGATCGGTATTATCAGCGTTTCTATCATCTACTACTTTAGTAAATGTTTGGTTATATAAACCTGCATTAGTTCCGGTAGTGTTTGGCGTTAAGTATGTAATAATCCCTGTTGGGTCAACATTAGTGCCGCCATTACCAAAACTCATTTCAGCAATAGGACCTTGTCCGGCATTGCCTAAACTTTCTGCAAGTGCAATACTCATATTTTCATAGTGTATTGCGTTCTTTTTGTCAACAAGAACTTCTCCCGTTTCGGGGTTGTGTATCTTAATGTGTCCTTGCACAAATACTCCGTTATGTTCATTTATCATGTTTGTCATTTTCCGTTCCTACAAGTGTATTTATTTCGGTAATTCACTTATGCTCTTACGCAAGAATCTTGCAATGTCATTTTCTGCATCTTTAAGTGGTTCACCGGTGTTATTCCATAGTTTGCCAATTTTTCTTACTACTGTTAGTTTTTGACCTTCTTCTAGCGGCTCTGTTAAAGCCAAGGTATTGTTAACTACTGTAAATTCAGGCGGTAATATAACATCACCATCTGGACTGTCTAGTGCTAGTGTAGGATCAAAAGATTTAATTTCGTTTTTACGCAACCTTTTGCCTGCTGCAAATACTTCAAATTCGTTTACACTGTTAGGTGTAAAGTCTAATATAAAGAACGATTGCTGATCTGTTGCTGTATAATTGCTAGTTATTACTTCGTCCTTATAAGGCATATTTTTAGCAATACCCATTGCATAGACTGGTGTACCTATATCATATATATCACCTGTACCTGTACCGTGGGTTGATCTTCGAAGTTGGCGAAGTGAATTTCCGTCTATTGCAAAATACTCAATACGCTCTTTTTCAATCCAAATAATACCTGGTTGATTTAATTTTTTATTTGGTTTTTGTAATGTTGTTGTATCATTGACATATATACGCAAATCATTATTATTTAAAGGCTGTGTTAGATATATTCCTTCTGCTGTATCAAAACGCTTGTAATGTGTTCTATTAAGAATATCTTTAAATTGCTTCCATGCAATAACAGGTGTTGCAATTGGTGCTGCAAAGTGAATAATATCAATGTCGTCGCCTTCATTTAGTGTATTATTCAATTGTATTAATTGTGGTGTAGATAATTTATAATCAACTGTTGGTGTTAACAGTTCGCCGTTAACAGCAATCCATATGTACTGTACTTCAATTGCAGGAACATTAAGTATAATTTTACCAGCAGTTAAATTATGATATCTATTAAATTCTGCACCTGAAGCTAAAGTGTTTGGTCTTTCAATATCATAACTAGTACGATGTATATCAACAACATCATGATTACTAAATTGAATAACTTCAACTTTTGTACCTACAACGGGCTCTTGATTTAGTATTAGTTTACTTCCTTCAATTGTGTAACTACCATTTTCTAAGAATATTTCAATTTTATCACCTTCATTTAATAATCCAGGTAAGAAATTAATACTGCTATTACTAATATTAACAGTAAACGAAACATTCCTTGTTAATAGATTACCATTGACATATACAAATACTTCGTCAATATCTATTGACGAAAACGGTACTTGGAATGTTTCCAATCTATAATTTAATTCATTAGCATCTTCAACAACAAACACTCTTTGATATCCTGGTCTTTGAACTTTATTGTCTAACATTACTACTGTAAAGAAAGAACTTGGTGTTTTGTATATTGGAGTTTCAGATAGTATATATTCTTTTTGTCCTATATCTGCAAGATAAGAATCTCTAACTACTCTGCTGTAATTTTGTTGTTCTATATTTGAATATATTTCGTAATCTAAAATATTACCAGCCTCTGGTATATCTGGATTGAATAAGAACTCAACAAATCCGTTTGCGCTTTTTCTTGCAATAACTTCTAATTCTTCTGTAATTTTACCGTTAAGTCTAGTATAAATTTGTAATGTACTTTCCCAAGGTGTTGTTGTTTCAAATGCAATATTAATACCATCTGTAATAATTTGTGAAATATTTAGAATATTTTGTCCAGTGACTCCAATTGTTAAAATATTTAAACTTTGGTTAGCATCAAATGTCTCTTTAAATGTTATAGTAAGCGCCTTGTAGTCTAAAGTATATTTGCTGCTATCTAAAATTTCTCCGTCAAGTTTTACAATTACTGCATCATCGCTACTTGGTAATATTCCCATATTAAACACTACATCAGTTGTATTAGTTATAAATGTTTGATTATATATGTCTCCGTTGCCAGATCCTGTTCTTTCATAAACAGTAATATCAACAGTATCTAATACTTGTCCCGGTACTAGTTCTTCAGGGCCGCCGCTATTAATACTAGTAACAAACAGATCGCCATCAATAATAATATCTTCTGCATTTACACCCTGTGCATTGCCTAAGAAGTCGCCACCAATTAATTGAGTATCGTATGCTGTAGCGTCAGGCAAGAAAGAACCGTCTGAAGATATTTTTCTCACAACAAACCTATCTCCATCAAGTCCAATAATACCAAAGTCTGCCAAGTTAATTAAAATTTGTGTTCCATTGCCTGTAATGCTAGGCATTTCTGCATTTGGATTTGACGGATTACTTGGATAGCTAGGATCATCAATTCTAACACCGTTTCTATAGATATTATAAATTACATCTTTTTCTAATGGTGTTTCAAGTTCAATAACTGTTGTTGAACCATCTGCAACAAAAAGTTGGTCTTCAAAGGTATTATCATAAGTGTCCCAAGTTGATGTATACCATTCGTCTGTGTCCCAACCTGCAGGACCATCAAAGTCAAAACTTCTAACTTCAACGCCGCCATAGTCAACACCAGACATTAGTTGTCCTAGGTCAACACCCGGCATTCCTTCTGTAGGATAGTACCTATGTTTAATCCTATCCTGGGCTGATAGCATAGCAGGATCTTTAAAATATTCAATTCTTATTACAGAATCTAATTCTGGAGGTCTTACAAATGCAATTTGCCCTAGCTGTCTTGTATAAGAAAGGTCGTTATTAGTAACGTTTAAGTATACATAATCATTTCTAAGTGCTTTTTCATCATTAATAAACACTTGAATCTTATTGTTTCTAAGATCCATTGGCCATTTTAAATCAAATTTAGTTTTTGCTCCGGTACCTGTAAACTGCTGTGTTTCTGGTAAGTCAATTACAAAAAATTGACCAGATACTCTGTCAAATTTAACATTGACATTCATTGATCTTACTACTGTATCTCCTATTACTGCATTTAATGAACCAGAGCGGCCGTTATTTGATACAGAACCAGATAGTATAATTTCAGGAGCACTTATGTATCCAGTACCGGGATCAGTTATTTCAATAGATCTAATTTTGCCAGCACCAATGTAGGCTTTTGCTTTTGCACCAGTGCCACCTCCGCCAACAAACGTAATAGTTGGGGCTACAGTATATCCTGCACCAGGATCAAAAATGTTAACTGATGTTACTTTGTAACCAACATTATCTTTCCAATTTTTGTCAGGATATTCGTCAAATCTATCATCATAAATTACTAGTTCATCATCTATAACAGTTACTTTTGCAGGAGTAATCTTTTTAGTATCTCTGTCATAGTATGGAGGAACGTCAAAATCACTAACTAGTGTACGTGTATTATCTGTTTTTTCATAAGAACTTAAATATTCTCTAATACTAGTTGAATATGGTTTTACTTCATTAATATAATCATTATAACTAGGTAGACTATCATTTTGATAAGTTATTTTTTGTTCTAATTCTCCAACATTATGTTTTGCTTTTACAAAACTAGTTTTAAATACCCAATCAACATTTAATTGTTCACTTAGTACATATCGTACACTTGCAAAGAATAATTCGTTATAATGTACAGCTAAATTATCAATAAATAAATTATCTTTTAATGCAGATAAGATATTTCTTGTTTCTTCAACAGGCTCTGTATCATAAAAATTACCATCGTAAGGGTAATTGTCAAATCCTACAAAACTAGAGTTTTTGTTATATATTTTATTATTAAACTGGATAGTACCATTTTCTCTACCAATTGTTTCATAGTCAAAAGTGTAATCTCTATCACCAGTATTATCTACTTTTTTAAGCAATAACCAACCCGCTGTTCCAATTTCTTTTATTTTAATAATATCACCAATTTCGTCATCTAAACTGTAAAGCTGATAGCTTTGATCAACTAAGAAATCTACCTGTGTAAATTGGTTATAACCATCGGCATACCAATCTTCATAATCCCAATATAACGAAGTATCAAAACTTTGGACTTGGATACGTTTCCAAGGAGTAACATCATCTTGTGTATCATAGTGATAAATTGCCCAGCGGCCATCTGCTGTTGAATCAGAACGTACCAGTACACTCAATGGTCTTACAACAATTTGTGTATTGCTAGTAAAATTTTGTCCTGCATTTATAATATCAACTTTTGTAATTTGACCTAAATTATTAATAGTAATATCTAGATCAAGATCTGTTCCATCACCAATTATTGTATAACTTGGGCCATTTCTTTTTGTACTTGTAGTTGGAACAAATGTTAAGTCATTATAACCTCTGCCTGAATTTTGGATTGCAACTCTTCTAACAGATCCGTTATCTGAAACAATAGGAGTTAATACAGCAGTTTCAACTTTAGCAGTACCTAAGAATTGTAAATCTAATTCAGTATCTACAATTCTATCATACAATCTTGTAGATACTAACGGCACTTCTTCTTTTGCGTTGAGTAAGGTAAGGTCAAAATCATCTACAATAACATTGTTTCTTAAAACAATATTTGCACGTTCAACTACTTCTTTTAATGCTTCTTGCCTATTAACAAACCAAGATTGACGTGGTTTAAACAATGTTCCATAACGTTGTTTTAAAGGCAGTGTAAGATCTGGAACTTCTCGTCCTCTGTCATCATAGCCGACTAAACTGTGTATCCACTTTCTTTCAAGATCTGATTTTGGCAGGCTTGTTTCAAGTCCTTCTGACAATATTTGATACTCAAAGTGAATATTTTTAACTTCAGCATCAGACGTATAATAACCAATATTAAGAGCAACATCTTTATCCGAAATAAGACTTTCGCAATTATATAGTGCAAATCTATCATTACTTAGAAGTGTTACGTATCGATATCCTTGTCCCCTTGGATCAGCAATTAGTTTAGCAATATCACTTACTGTTTTAGATCTATTTTCTTTTGCAGGTAATGTAAATTTATCTTTAACCCAGAAGAAATATCTTTCGCTAAACGCACCTGTTTCTTGATTATATACTAGTTTAACAGAATATGCATCATCACCATATTTACTTTTACCACTAATTCCTCTATTTAACCCTACAGGCGTATCTGCTAAACTATCCCATTCGCTAGGTATAACTTCACTTTCTACCCATTCATAAACATCGACACTATACCCAGGCACTAGTGTATTCCAATTATTGGCTTGTAATACTGCATCACCGTGATATGCATCTTTGAATCTTGCTGTACTAATATCCCACCAAACTTTTCCTACATTTTGTTCTTCCCAATTATTAGTTTCGCTAAAGAACTCTGGGAAGTTTGTAGCATTATATCGTGCTAGGTCAATATAAGACTTCCAAGATATTTCTTGATCTGCTTCGCCTACTATCTTTCCTTGAATAGGATCGACAAAGTCTAAGTAAGTTACTAGTTGATTAGTTTTAATGTTATACAAAAATGCATGTTTAATCTTGTTTACGTCAACAACAGGCTGTGGAGATCTAACTACAGACCAAGAATGTGTGCCTTTCTCCATTACATAGTCTAAGAACGATCCCGGATTTGTAGATCCGGCGCCTATTGTTGGATTAGTTGGAAGTCCAACATACACATTATTTTCGTTCATTAACAACGATCTTGCAAATCTTGAGCCGCCGTCAACATCGCTAGTACCAATATACTCTAACTGTTCTGCTTGTAACCAGTGTCCTTCTATATCTTGATACAATGTGACGCTGCCACTGTTTACATGATCTGACAAGAATGTAGTAAAGCCGTCGTCAAATGTAGTTTGCGTAGTTTCGGCACTGTTTTCGTCTAATACATAAGATCCTAAATCAATTGGATCTTGGTATCTGTCAAATCTTGTTTCAACTTTAATATTACCGTTAAAACTAGACACTGCTAAATATTCATCAGACAAAGACACTGCATAACCAAACTGATCGGCAAGTTCTGTACCTGGTCCTGATATTGTTTGTTTTAGTACAAAATGATTTCCATTTGGATCTAGTGTGTAAATGTATACTTTACCAGTATCAAAACCATCTTCATCATTTCCGGGTTCGCCAATTATAAGAGTATTGCCGTCTTTAGATATATCTATTGATATACCCCAGTTACTTCCCGAAGTAGGTGCAACTATTTGCTGATGATATACATATCTAGTATCTTCTAACCTATAAATTAATACTTTGTTATCAGCATCAATAGTAGTGTCAGTTTCAACTGAAATTACTATTACTTCTCCATTTTGACTTACTGCTAGATCTCTAGTAAAATCTATTACATTTTCGCCTAACGGATCAAATAACGCATCTGGATTATCTATAGCACCGCTATATAAAGGATGATCATTTGGAATATGACTTAAATAATTTATTCTATAATCAATTTTTTGCCACTTGTCTCTAAAAGTAGGCACAACATTTAAGATAAATGTTCGCGCTTGATAAAGCTCGCTATTATAAATGACTATATCGCCTATTAAATAACTTTCAGTAGATGACCAAGCACCTCTATATCTTTGATCTTTATCAAGAGCATAATTATATGTGTTTCCGTCTTTATCAGTTCCGTGTTTTAACAGATAAACTTTATCTTTAGAACCGATATAAATTCTATATAGTTCTCCGTCTTGTGCTATTGCAACTTTTTGTCCTACACGCTGACCTACAAGGCCTGTAGCACTGCCTGGAATTGTGTAGGTACTAACTAGATTCCAAGAAGAGTCAGTTCTTGTGTAGATTGAATATGCACCTTCGTTTGTTATATTCTTTAATGTACCTTCGTTGTCAACTGGTGCGTTATACACTAGATTCCAATCATTATTAAGTACCGAAGGAACACTAGCAGGTAAATCTCTACCTGTTTCGGTCTGGTCTTCTTCATAAACCCAATATTCTTTATTTGCAAGTGCAAATACATTTAAATCTGAAAATTCTGCAAGGCCGCCGTAACTATTTGGATGTATTGGAAAATTATTTGACGACGGATGTTCAAGTACTGCTAGTCTACCAGTATCAGGACCGATAGTTGATACTGCTTGTATTTCACCCATTCTACGCTGATTTGGGTTTCCGTTTTCAATAGTATTAAGTATTAGCGAACTTCCTATACTAAAGTTACCTGTTTTATTTTTAATATAAGCACGAGCCTTGTTTACGTTTCTATTTAAGTAATAGGTTACTTCTGCTGATGCTCCAGTAAACTGATCTTCAATTACACTTCCTACTAATGGTTCAAAAAAGTCTTGAAACTGTCCGTCACTGTCAGTGTCAACACCTACTGGTTGACGGTCAATCTGTATAAAATCTATCCAGCCATCCCATAAATCAAGTATTTCGTGAGGGTCTGAATTAATATCTGCAACAACAGAACCTACGTGCAAACTTGCTAATTCAAAATCATACTGAGGATTTTGAGGCTCTATATAAACTCTTATATTTGAACCGACTGAAACACTGTCAAGGGCTTTCGGTAATCTTACAAGCCAACGACTATCAAAAAAGTCTTGTGGGTTTTCGCTATATTCTAAACCTCTATGTGACAATGTTGTGATATATGAAAGATATCTATTAGTATTATTAGGAAAAACAAAATCTAAACTATTATAATAGTATTTGGTATCTCTTAAATCATCACTAACTATCAAGTCTTGATAAATTAAACCATATGCAGGTGTACCAAATGATTTTAAATCACTAAATTCATCTGCATTAATATATTCTTGTGTTTGTATTTTCCAAAAGCCGCCAAGTTGGTTTATAAACTCGTAATTAGGTTGTGTATATTCTCCTATTACATCTTCATCACTATTTCTAATTTCAGCAGTTTTAGGGAAAATACCATTTGTGTCTTTTACATACAACAACATTTTGTCTTGTAAAATAAATACCGACTCAATAATTGCTGCGCCTTGATCGTTTGTAATTGTATCTCCAATTGAAGGAGGATTATTAAATGCTGTTAGGTACAATACATAATCAACTTTTGCTAAAATTTCATGTTTGCCGTTTCCTGTAAATCCGCCATTAATAAAAGTAGAGTTAGGAATAGTATACCCTTCTTCTGGGTTAGTAACATTTAATCCGTTAGGCCAAACTTCTATTGGACTGCCTTCAGATGCTCTATTTAAATTTGTGTAAAGGTTCCATTTTAGTACTATGTTATCGGTTGGCTTAGATGCACGATATTGATCATACGGAGCCCTTACTAGTAAATGGTCAACTACTTGATTTGGAAAATAAGGCTGGCCTTGTAATAGTAAAGTAACATCTCCAATGTCTTCTAACGGAGTTCCAGTATTTTCTTCGGTGGCTTTTGTAATGAAACCTGCTGCGGTTGCTGCTGCTTCAATTGTACCATAACTATCAAAAGTACTATATACCAGTGCGGTTTCTGTTGCTGGAACATCTCTTACTGCTCGCCAAAAGTTTTCTTGATACGAAACAATATCATGGCCTTCATAAGCTGTATCTTGGTCCCATAATCCTCTGTAATGTCCTGAAACATTACTTGCATTCGGTGAACCTACTACTAAAATTTTACCATCTGGCGACATTGCAATGCTTTCGCCAAAGCCTTGTCCTGGGTCCATTGGTGCTGTAGTAAGATCAGGTTTTAAAACATTTAATACCTTAAATTCGCTCTTATAAGTAGGTCGTTGCCAAAGTTCAACTACACCATTATTTGCTACAGAGTTACCTATTGCAATGTTTGCATTTTCTGCAGAAACTGCTATCGAGTTACCATAAGAATTTTTTACAGCAAGATCGTCGTCTTTAACATAATATTCTTTGAAATCTAAGAAACTTTCTTGTTTCTGTAACACAGACCATTTATTATTAGTTCCGTCAATCCACAATTTTTGATCATGCCTTAAATCTTTTTCAATAATTAGATTTGCATCTTGAATATTCGTAGCACGAACACTGCGTAATATTGTTAAGTAACCGTTGCCGCTTTCGTCGTCGATGTTCTGTATAGTTTGTGTAATCCCTGTTCTAACATCTAATTTGTTATTACGCAATCCTTCAATTTGATAAAAACCATCATTTCCTCGACCCAAACTTCTAACACCAATAACGTCTCCAACTTTAAAATTAGTTGCCTTAGTTAATGTAATAGTTGCTAACGGATTAGCATTTGTATCAATAGCATCTGCACTTTCTGCAAACCCTTCGATGCCAACAACTTTATAATCTGATACTACGTGCTGTAATACGTCCCAGTCTTGATCTCTACCAGTAACCCAAATGTATTGATTTGAAGATATTCTATTCACATCAGCAGTTAAAATATCTTCAAGATTTTCTATAGTAAATGCAATATCATCTTCGTTTATATAACCAGAGTCTTTAACTTCTTTGTAGTAGTTGTCTACTATTGGGAAAGGTTTATGATTATAATCTGACGGTCTTGCATTAACTTGATAAGGTAAAATTTTAAGTGTAAGATTAGTATCGTCAATAGTTAAGTCATTTACTAATTCTACTGTTTGAGGTTGTACTTTTAATTGATTTTCATCTATAATATATTCAACTTCTTCGTAACTATCAACAGCACCATACTGGCCAGTTCTTAATGCCCATTCTTCAAAAAACTCTAAACTGTCTTTGTTGTCGCTGCCAAGTGCATCAAAAAGTTTTGTTAGTGCATTGGTTGTACCTTTATCTTGAATAAAACCTTGATAGAATTTATATTGACTTACATCATCATTGATAATATTAGAAAGATATTGACGTTTTTGATATCCTATCAAATGCTGTGCATGTTTCTGTTGTTCAACATCAAAATTGTCACTATCTAAATCGTAAAAATCAGCAAACTGTATTGATCTATAGTCAAAGTTAGGAATAAGTCTTGATTGTGGTCTTTCGTCTAAACGCTCCCAATCTTCAGGAACAAAATTTTCAACGCCTGCTAAGTCTGTCTTTGAAACATAATAAAACTCTTTATACTTAACTAAAGAACCTACACTATAATCTTTCCAAGATTCCCAATCAGTTACTTTTGCTTCATCGTAAATAAATCCAGGTATGTTTAATCCGCCGGTCCAATTGTCACTTCTATATCCCGTGACTTTAATTCTTTCTTGGCGATATCCAGCAGGTCTATCATAAATTACATCATTAAATACTGTTTCATTATCTAACAAAATAACATGTTCAATTTGTACAAGAGGTAGTCTAACACCATAGATACCATCTTCAGAATTTTTTACCGATAAACCAAATTGATTTTCTGAATCTCTAGCGATAGATGTAAAGTTTCTTTGTAAATTTTTGCCATCTGCTTTTACTACACTATAATTATAGAACTTATCAAAGATATCATCAACAACTGTAAAGTCTTTATAAAACTTAAATTGCTGTGCTCCAGGCGATAATGTAAGTACACTATTAACGGCCCAATTTTGTGTAGTCCAGAATAAAAACTCTTTGACACTAAATGTCCAATCTTCAATCGAACCAGTTTCTTTATTGAAATAATCAAAAATAAATCCTTGATCTTTTAAGTACGCTTCATAACCCAATAAAAAGTCTACTACATCTTGGACTGTTGTTAATGTTGTGCCATAAGGGTAATTTAATACACGAGAACTAAACGCTCTTCTTAGCACACCATCGCGACCGCCAACTAATGGCAACTCTGCTATTTTAACAAATTTATCAAGATCAATTGTTGCTCCGCTAATATGACTGCTTGTACATCTATAGAAAAATCCGTCTAAACGCACATTTTGAGATTTAACATATTGTTTACCAGAATTCCAGTCAACAAACTCTTCGCTTATTCCGCCAACATTAATAACAGGATCTGTTGATCTAATAATAGGCTCGAAATAATCAAAAGAGGCTTTTTCTTTATCGTATCCAGCAATTGACCAGCCATTAGCTCGTTTTTCAACAATTACACCACTTAATACTGCTGTTGTAACTGGAGCACTCTTGTTTAAAATTATTTGATAATTTTCTTCGGGTACAAAAACATTACCTTCATTTAAAGGTGTTCTTGAATCTAATATTAATTTAAATTTTTCTTTTTCTGTATAACCGCCAACTTTAATAGAAAGTTTATTGTCAATTAATTTTATGTTTTCAATATATGATTTCCATGTAACATCGATATTAGTTGCTAGATAGTTGTAAACATAGTTAACTAAGCCGCTACTTAATACTCTCTCGTTATCATTATACGTATTTGGAAATACTAAATCTGTAGTTCTTATTGGTGTATTACTTTCAGTATACACTAAATGTCCTACTAAGTTACGTTTAATTCTTGAAATATCATAACCAATACCTAGCACTTTTGCAGGTTGATTAAGTATCCAAGATGTAATTAACGCAAACGGATATTCTGAACTTTGTCTCCATGCCGTTTCAACTGGACTATGATCGCCATAAGTAAATTGATTTCTAGTGTTTGATTGTATATAATTTTTAGCATAGTTACTAGTTAAAGGATCAACCAGTCGACCCTGGCTATCCACAGGAAGGTTATTTAACAATCCCGGTCTTTTATATTTAGATTCGACAACAGGTTGTGAATTAGGATTTTTAATAATACCTTTTTCTATATCTTCCCACATTACTAAATTTGAGTTAGTATAAGGTGCTGGGCCATATACTTCAACCCACCAAGTTGGTTCTATTGTAAACCCTAGCATTTCCCAAGGATGTGTATGAGGACGATCTGTATCGTATGCTTCTTTATATACACCTCTCCAAAAACCTGGTAAGGTTGCTCCAGTTGGTGCATTCATAGAAGCAAAATTAAATGTAAATCTGTTAGTTTGCGTCCAAAAATCAATATTAGAATAATCAAGGCCGCCTGCTATATCATTCCACTGAACAAAGTCTGCTGCCATAGCACTGTTAATTTGTTGCCTGGTAAATCCAGTATTCCTTGAAACGCCGCCAACAAAATCGTTTATATCAAAAATATCTTTGTTGTACTTTTGTTTTATATTGTTAAAAATTCGTTTTTCTAAGTCTAAAATTAAGTTGTCTCGAAAATCTCCAAATGCAACTATAATACTTCCATCGTGGCCCTGTATTACTTCTCTGTTAAGGGCTGTTGTAGTATCTAGATATTTTACTGGATGATAAGCAGGGTACAATCCTAACTTAGTAGGTGTTGCAGGAATATAACACCCGTCTGTAGATTCATATTCGTAAATATCAATTTCGTCACCGTTGACTAAATCAATATTAATTTTTACAAACCCTTCATCTGTAAAAACATAATCTTTATCGTGTATTAATTGATTTCCGTTGTGATAAACTAATACGGCTTGCTCGCTCAATGAGTCTAAATTAAATAGTTTAGATAATGCAAAAAATTTACTAGAACTAGGCTGAACTACATAAGATATTCTACTATCCGATCTGTATGGTGCCATATCTGAGAAATAAAATGGCATTCCTTCAGTTTTTTCAGACATCATTTTTTGTAGAACTTTATCTACATGTAATTTAACCGGTCCGTCAAATCCTAAATCTGAAGCAGTTTGTAAAAACTGTCTTTTAAATTTTGCATATTCATTTTTTGAAAATCTAAGTGCTTTAACAATATTTGCTTCTTTGTCTACAACATGGTATAGTGCTAAGTTAATAGGACCACTATGCTTAACAAATCTTCTACCATACTGATCTACATCTCCATAATCTCTTAAAGGTTTTTGTTCTAAAATACTTAAATTTTCTTGTATTGTGTTTACATGATCTAAAACTTCACCTAGTGTAAATGAATCTGGATTTTCATTTAACGGATTTCGTTCTATGTTACTTGCAATTTCATAATATGCATTTGGATTTACTATTGCTTCTTTGCTGTATAATTTAATAACAATATTATCATCAACATTTAAATTATTTGTAAATTGTAGTTTTCTATCATCAGATATTGTATAATCTGTGTTTTCATATTTGATATCATTATTAACAAAAACAATAATTCTATCATGAATGCTTGTAAAAACATTAATGTCAAATTCTTCATTGTCAGTGCCAAGCGAAATATACTGCATTATAGCAGCCTGTTCACTTAATTTATTAGCTGATGTCCAACCATTTTGATAAACAAATTCTGTAACAGAATTATATTTCTTTAAAAATCCTGCTTCTAAATTATAAGTTAAAATTTGATTATCTAAGCTATATTGTATTTGTTCAGTAACTAAAGGAAATTCAAAAAGTATATCTCCTAAATTTTCAATGTTTTTATAAGATAGTCCAAACCCTAATTCTGCATCAGGTGCTTCAACTTCGCTCACTTTATAATTAAAGATTTTAGTGCCTCTAAATGTAGAGTCGGGATATTGAATGGTATCTGCAAAACTAGTACCAGAATGGTCAAACAAATCAAACAACGGTGGCTGATTAGGTTGTGTTTTTTCTTGTGCTAAATGCCATCCTGTTCCGTTAAAATAATAAATTAGTCCGGCATTATCTGTTCCATTCTTAACTAGAACAGTTTCATTTAATACTGGTTCTGAATCTTCAACTTCTAACAAGCTAATAACATTTTCATTATCAAATCTAATTATTTTAACTTCATATATTTTATTGTTTACACGTTTGTCAGTGTCAGCTGTAAACAAAATACGCATTCCGTTTGCAATTGACACGCCGTCAATATTATACCCGGTTGTTTTTTCAATAGTACTAAAAGCATCTGTTGTAATTGTATCAATTAGATCAACATCGTGTTTTGAATTTATACCATAATTAAATAATTTAAGCCCTGCTTCAAATTCAATAATTGGACGACTTGCACGTTCACTTAAATCTATTACAACTTCTTGATTATTATACTTTGCACTTTTTTCTATTATATCTTTATGGAACCATCTATTATAGCGCGACCATGCATTTCTATCTAAACTAGCTCTGTTAACTACAATATAATCTTTAGTTCCAGCATATGCACTAGCATTACCAAATGGTCTACGGTCAAATGGTTCAGAGTCAAATGGTACTAATACATCTCCAGTATATGACGCAGGAATAACTAAATTTCTTTCATCGACTAAACGAATTGACTCGCCGACACCTTCAACATAATATTCACTGTTAGAATATTCTGCAGGTGTTACATTACCTAAAAAGTTAATTTTTAAACCATTAGAAAGTTCTACACCATTAGCACTTTTATAATATCTTTTACCAATAATTTCATTAACGTCGATACTTGTATTTTCAACAATATCAAAAACTTTAATAAAACCACTTGTATTGATGCTTGTACTACTAACGTAATACAAGTTTTCTGGTGCATTAAACGGAACTGTAAATTCTATAGTACCTTCTTCTATATTAATAGGTGGTATTTCGTTATTATCAACATCAAATGCTTTAATTCCGTCAACGTATCTATTACTAGTACTTGTTGCATTATTGTATACACTAGTAACTTCTATTCTAACATTAGGTGCTCCACCGTCTCCTAAATCAGAATCAAAAAATGTAACTACTTCTCCTACAATAAAGTTTTGGCCGCCTTCTATTACTCTAACACTACTAACATTTCCGTCTTCAGTAATAGTTACTTCAAAGGTTGCTAATTCTCCATCTTGTGTAGTAACAAAATCTGTAATTTGATATACGCCAGGAACTCTTAAATTATTCTTTGGAGTTCTAATATTAGTAGATCTAATTTCACCGTTTGATGGTGTCATTACAATATAGTTTCCTTCACTATCTTGTACTAACTTAAACTCAGCGTCATTAAACTTTCTATTAGTTGTAAACGATATAGGATGTCCTTTACAGCGTACTTTAAACTTATAAGTTTGACCTCTATAAAAAGTTAATGAAGGATTTGCAGTAAACCCTGGAGGATCAAACTTATAAACTGTATTATCGTCTTGTACTTCTGTAGTAACAGTAAATTCACTTATTTCACTATCACTAGTACCAAAAATATTTACTGTTTGAGGACCGTTTGGCATCCAATAGTATTCTCTAAAGTTTACAAACTTATCCCAATCAATATTTGGATTCCAAGCATAAAATTCTTGAGATGATAACAAGTTTTGATTTTCATTGTTACCGCTTAGATTTTTTATTTGATTTACATAGTCCGGATAATCGCCGTAGAAATTAACATTTCCTAAATCATCTGTGATTACCGTTGCAGGTTCAAACTGTCTATTTTGTCTTTGTACACTTACATCTTCAATGTAAGTATCTTTGGCTCTATATGCTTTTGCAGTTTTTCTACCAAGATAACCAGTAATCTTTTCAGTTGTTCCGGCTTGGAACAACTGATCAACTGTACTTGATAAAATTTTCTCATTAGTATCGGTTCTAAAGTACTTTGGTAAAAGATTTACACTTTTTCTTTTTGCATTACCGCCTACTGGTAGAGCTGCATCTTCGTTATTTGCCATTACTTAAAAATTCCTTAACTACTCTGCAAACCAATGTTTTGCGTATTTGTTGCTGTAACTACATTTCCTGTAGACGATAATCTACTTGCAGTAACTTCATTAATAATATCAATATCTGCTACAGTTGCAGAATTAATAAAAATCTCATCTGACTCTGAACGTATTTCAAATAAACTACCAAACGCTTGTGTTGGTTGCTTTGGAACAATAACAAATGTTACTAGATCTGGTGCTAGTCTATTCATTACATATGTTGCCAATTCTTGGAAATAAAATGTATCTCCAAAATCCCAATTTTCTAAAGCAAAATACTGATTTATTGCTTCTATACTTCTAGTTTTAAGATCACTGTCATTAATTACTTGATCAGGATTTTTAACTATTTTAAACACACACTGTAAATCGCTTGTAGCTTGTTGGCCAAATAGCGGCTTATATTTTACAGGATGATAAATTACTTCATCACTAATGCTTTTTATTTTATTAAGTGCAGCACCATAGCTTCTAAATAACTCGTCAGGCGACGGAGGTAATGGTGCTGTTGGAAGTTGGTTATCTAAAAATAGTCTATAATTTCTATCATAGTTTTTAGTTAACATATAAACGTCAATTAAGTTACTTGCACTTGGATCTATTCTAGCATTATAATCTGCTACATGTACATAATGGAATTTAAGGTCGCTTCGACCATTAAACGCTTTATAACCTGTTACAGGTACTAATTCAGGAATACTAGCATCAACTTGTCTAAAATAGTCGCCATCTACAAAATAAATTATTTTACCATCTACATAAGAACTTAAAGGCTGTAAAGTTTCAAAGTCTGGATTGTCTGCAATAGTTTTTGCTACACTTACTAAACTAATATTTTTCTCTTTGTAATTAATATATCTGTAATCGTCTGTACCAGCTTCTGTTCTATACTTTTCTAAAATAACATATTGATTAGGATCAACAGACTCTGTAAAAATTTGAGGATCGTCAATTACGCCATCTTCGTCTTCATCTTTAAAAGTAACTTCTATTTTTGTACTATCTACATAACCTTCTTTGTCTCTATATTCTTGCATAACTTCCCAGTTATAATCTTGAGTATATGCTTGAGTTGAAAAAGGTTGTGGATTGATATTTAAAATTGAAATTTTATCTTTAACTATTCTTCCAGTTCTTGAGTCATAAATTTTATCACTACTATCGTAATAGAATCTTATTTCACTATCGCTTTCAAATACATATCGTAGTCCTCTGTAAGTAATAGTATATGTTTCGCCATTAGTTTCAAATAAAATTAACCAACTAGCATCAATATTTGCATTTGAATTATCGCCAGCAAAGCCATTGCTAAACGGACTTACTTGATCAAGATTAGATGCTTTAATAACTCTCCAAGTTTGTGTAGTATCGTCGTATCGTAAACCAAAATTGTTATATGCAAAAATTTGATCTATCATTTCAATCTTAACATCGTCAAGAAGACTATTAGCAAGTCTTGGTCTAACTTCTGCTAGTATTGCTCCTTCTGGTATTTTGTCAGCAAGTGCAATCGGTCCTGTTGTAGTTGATAAGTTTGTTGTTAAACCGTTGCCAGCAACAGCAAGTACCTTAGTCCAAATATATTTTTTAATTCCGTAATAACCAGTTGAAGTTTCATTTACTAAAGTGTTGTCTGATGAAAATATTTTACCTTCAGGTGCAACAAATTTTACAGCAGTTCCTGCTTCAACATAACGAAGTGTGTTAGATGTAAACGAACCAACATTAAAGCCTTGTCCATCAACATCTTCAAAAAATCCTGTATATGTATTAGTATTTTCACTTACAGATTTCCAATATACTCCTAAGTCTAAAGTCAGAATTTGAGTAAACTGATCTAAATAAAAATGTCTTACTCGCCTATTATCTAAAATAGGCTCTAGTCTATTAATAATAACACCTTCAATGTCTGTTTGAGTTTGGAATGTAAAACTTGTTTTATCAGTAGTATATTCTTTGTAAATTATGCCGTCGTTACCATATAAATTAGTGCTGGAATATTTTCCAGTTGAATCGATTAAATCAAAATATCTTGATATTCCACTAGCAATTCTATTAACACTTTTAACTTTTACAATGTCTTGACTTATTCCTAATGGTGCAACATTATAATCTTCACCTGTAATCATTCTATTCTGTGTATAGTATGTTGCTGGCGCATTTTGTTTAATACTTAAATTGCTTTCACTTGCTGCACTATTAGATACAGAAGTTTGTAAGCTCATTGTTATTGTTAGCTCTTGAACTCTGCCTGATTTGCTTAGATATGGAATTGTTATTGAGATATTTGTTAAAGCAGTAGGAGTAATTACCATTCCTCTGTTTTCGCTTATTCTGTAATATACCCTAAAAGATCCTTTTGGCAAATTTCCAAAAACACCATCTGAAAATATTATATTAATCCTATCATCTATTCTTGTTAGAACGCTATAGATATCTCTAATCTTTTTATTAATACTATTATAGATAACATTATTACCTTCAACTGCCTCTACCTTTGTCCAAAAGTCTGCTTCGTTATTATTTGAATCTAATTTATAAAGCCACACATCTGAATCATTAATATTAGTTGCATCAATAGCAACTGATTGATTTGGAACAGGCTGTGTAATATCAAATTGACCGTTTTCTAAACGACCTTGTCTAAAGTGAGCAAAAAAGCCAGAATTTGAACTACCTGGTCCTTGTGCATCGTCTCTGTAAATAAATGCAAAGTTGTTTCCAGGAATTGGTGGTTCTTCTTGTATATTTCCATCGTCAACGTCTGTTGAAACAATTTCAAAGGATGTACTTCTGCCTTCTACAGGCTTGTCAAAACTAAAAACCGGTACATCTGTGTTTGTACCATTTACCCTATATTGCTCTGTAATAATACCAGCAACTGTATCTTTTTTATTTGGACGGCCAAACACTCCATTTACAGGAAGTGCAGTGTTTAAAACTTTAATGAACTGTTCATACCAATTTGTATTAGTACTATCATTCCATAAAATTGTTTGACCTTGTAAATTTCTACCATTAGAATCTATTATATCTTCAGTTGTACTAACACTTGTAAATTTTAATAGTCCGTTTGCTGCTTGATTTCTACGAGGATTGTAATTAAGCAAACGTGCTAGGCGTAGTACGCTTTCTCTACGCTCTGCAAGTTCAAGGAAGTTTTCTCTAGCATTTAGGTCGATACGGAAAGCAAGGTTTTGGCCAAGGAAAGCAATAAGGTCAATTAGTGCTAGATATTCACTACTTTCGATGTAATCGTTAAAGTCTTCAGGATAGTTAGTCCTAAGGTAATTGATCATTGTTCGACGTAGATTGTCGAAGTCATAAGATTGAAAATCTGCATTACGGAAAGTTTGGTATACTCGTTTCCAATCTTCCGCAACTAGTAATCTATTCTGTCTATCTGTTGCTGACATGTGCTTTCCTCGTTATAATGTATTTATTAAAATTAAAATGTGCGTATATAACTTAGGAAAGTAATCCGTTGTTTTGATCAAACTGTAAACGCATAGTTTCTGCTATGCTGTAATTTAAGTAAACTAACACACATTCTATTTGTATTCCGCTTTCGTATTCATCTACTATTACTTGATCAGCTTGTACTCTTGGATCGTAATTGATAATATCTTCTACATTTTCAACAATAGCTGCTTTGAGACTTTCTGTTAATGGTTCAAAAATAACGTCCCAAATAATTGTTCCAAATTCTGGTTGTTCTAGTTTTTCACCTTGTCGTATATGAAAATGATTTATAATATCTTGTTTAATAACTGCAATGTCATATAATTTAACACTGTCATTTTCTGGATTAACTGTGCTGATTGAGCGATATGTAGCAGATGACTGTGGCTTTTGTTGACTTTGTGGAGTATCAACAACTACACGCTTATATAAATTTTTCTCTAAAGTGCTCATATCGTATTTACCTTAAACAAGTTGCCCAGTTTGTTTAGTGTTTCTTAGTGCTGCTACTAGTTCAGTTGTTGATATTAATGATTTATTTAGACCATCGCCTGAATAGTAACTTTCGCCTGGATTGACCAAACGTTTCGCTCCTTGTGTTCTATTAATAACTGGCATACTTGCCCATTCTTGTGCAATTGATTTAGCCATCGATGCTTCAGACTTTGTACCTCTAATAAAGTCATTAAGTCCTCTACGGCGTAAAGATTCTGTAGCAAGTTTATCTTGGTTTACTGGACTGAATAAATCTGTTAGTGACAGTACTCCGTCGTCTACTAGGCCGCGCAATGTTCTTCTAATATATTGATAACGTCCTGCTGCACTACTTGCAGACCCTGCTGCAACACTTTCATCTTGCCAATCTAATACTTCTTGCACTGTCATTTGTGTAATTGGTTTATAAGGTTGTATTCTTGAACCACTATAGACAGTATTATACCCTGAACTTTCTGCATTACCAATAACATCTAGCAAGTTTCCGTATGCTCCAACTGCTGAATAATTTGCAGGGGGTGCTGAACCTGTTGAGCTACTACCAGTTACTGATGTTGTGCCGCTTTGTGCTGTTGTTGTTCCTGTTGATGCTGCATTACCAGCACCATTTTCAAATCCTGAAGTGTTTAAACTCTTTCTAAATGTATCTGCATTAAATCTCAAAGTTTGACTAGTAATAGGATACACATTTAGAACGTCTGTTTGTTGCGGTTTAAATGATAATGCATCTAAATTTTCATGATGTGGCCAAGGTTCGTGACTTGGCATGCGTTTTACTATAGATGTAACATCTGACGAAACTTCGGTTCCTGGTGTTACTTTAGGAACAATATGCGTATTCAATGGAACTACTGGTGTTGCATCCTCTGCATCTGTTGCTGCTGAACCTGCACTAGACGATCCACTATTTAAGTTAATATCCGAACTACCATCTATTTCAACATTGCCTCCGGTTGCATTAATATGAGTTGCGCCGCCTGTTGATGTTAGGTATGATGTTTTACCTACTAAATTTAGATTAGTGTCAGTATTAATAAACATGTCGGTTGCTGATCTAATATGTCCTTGGGCATCTGCTAATACATAAATGTTTGCATTTGTATGATGATGTATATCACCTTCAACTAATGTTTTTTGATATCCTGTTACTTTTGTTTCTTGATATCCAAAAACTTCAGTTTTCATGTTACGTTCAACAAGTATGTTTGTATCATACTTGCTTTCTATTTGTACGTTTCCGCTTGTGCCGTTTTCGTCTTGGCCGTTAGTTGCTCTTGCACTTGCTCTTATATTAACATTTCTACCGCCTTCAATATTAACATCTCTATCAGCAGTTAAATTAATATCAGCATCACTATGAATACTAATACTATCTGAACCGTAAATATCAATTTTACCGTCACTAGTTAATTCTACCCATGCAGTTCCGCGAGCGTTACCAATGTAAATAAAATCTTCTGAATTATGCATTACAATTTGATGGCCAGTTCTTGTTCTAAAACGCATCAACTCGTTGTGTAAGATTGTGCGATCTCCGCCTTCTTCACCAGCTTCAACATTTACATAATCTGGTGGACCTTCACTTGCATGTGTTTTGCGTACTAAAGAATTATCGCCATCGTCCATTACAAAACTAGACCCGCCGAGTCTATTTACAAAAACACTTTGACTTCCTGGTCCAGATGCTAGTCCTCTTAAAGCGCCATCGCGCTTATCAACAGGGCCTGGTGTGCTTATGCCAAAAACACTGCTCGGTACTTCTCTTCTTGCACTCGATGTAGTAGTGCCTCTGTTTTCGTCTTTTAAAAGCCCTTGTATCTCTAAAACTTGTGTAAAATCTTTGTTGTAAGGCTTTGGAAACTTTGTAGGATCTCTTGCTTCGCCTTTTTCAATAAATTTATTGTATTCACCTACAGGTAATTTTAGTCCTTGTACATTGTCAGGAGTTGCATTTGTTGTAATGCTTGTACTTGCTCGGCCATCAGGAACCATAAAGTTCATGTGTTTGTCTTGTACACAACCAATCCAATAACCTTGCGATATATCACCTTCGGCAAATATAACTAAAACTCTTGCACCAGGATCAGGCGGTACAAACCACATGCCATAACTTTTTTGCGTACTTGCATAACCATCATTAGGAGTTGTATGATTAGGGTTAGTTACTCCGTAAAACGGACTTAGATATTTTACAGTAATACTAGTTCCTAATCTATTAGGTATAGAACCTGAACTAGTATTTTTAAGCAGGTCTACTTTTAAACTGCCCATGTAATGTGGATCAAGGTTACTAACTACAACTGCTTCATACGGACCGGGTCCTATGCTACGTTCTAATTTTTCTCTATTTGTTCTTCTACTTTCGCCTGACATTAAGCTATATTCCTTGGATCATTTGCATCTGGATCTTCATCTGTTGACGCTACTTGTGTTTGTGTTGTAGTAGGACGATACTCGGCGTTATACCTTGCTAACGTTGCTAAAATTTTATCACCTGTATTAAAGTTATATAAGTTATCATTTGTTTCTGTTGGCAAATATGGACGTAATGCATCTCCAAGCCCGCCAATAATTTGATTAGTATTAACAAACGATGCTTGTGTAACAGGTACTGTACCAGATACTGTAGGTCTTGCTTCTTGTGTTTGTTGTGCTGCTGTCTTTGGAGTACCATCTGGATTGTGTGTTTGACCATAACGTTGCTGCCAGGCCGCTAGATCCCTTCCTTCTAAACCAAAGGTTGATTCAACAGGCTGTAAAGGTGTTGTTCCTTGGTTTGCTGCAACTTCTGTATCTGTTGCTGTAGTTGATGTATTCGTGTTTGTTTGTGCTTGAGGTGGCTGTCTCGACTGTCTTAGTATTGCATCATCATAGGTAGTGTTTGCTTCTTGATCAGGTGCTTTTGGAACTAGTCCGTTTCTTGGCCAATTAAGTGTTCCGCCTTCCGCCTTAGCCGCTGAAAAATGCATAGCATCAATAGAACTTTTCCAGTCGCCGCCCCATCCTAATCCGTGTTTTTTTGCAAGTTTTGCCATTTCAGATCCTGTGCCAGCTTCTGGCATATCTGTAGGTTCATAATTTGGAGCAGGTGCCGGTCTAGGTTTAACATATGCATTATCAGTTGCATTGATATCTATAGCAAGTCCACTAGCATGATAACTTGGTCTGCTAGAGCCTATAGAATTTCTGTCTGCATAGCCGCCGATTGATCTTATTTCATAACCATAAAAATCCTCAAGCTCCCAAATAAGATTTTGAAACTGTTCTGAAACAATTTTAGCAACTTGTACTGTTTTTCCACTTCTAGTTTTAATAGTAACTAGTTCCCCTTGTTCTTGAGATTCAAGAGGTCTTGATATTGGATTAGATGCTCCAGGTGTAGTCCTTTCACTAGGATCTTTACCAATTCTTTCAGCTAATGGTCTATTGTTTGGATTTAGTGACTGTGCTTGAGGATTTTCCATCATAACTTTTGCAGTACTAATCCCATCTGTACTTTGATTCTTTCTACGAATCATTTTTAATGTTTGAGTAAATTTATTTCCTGATATTGCTGTTGTAATTTGAAGTACTTTGTACAACCCACTGAAACTATCTACAGGAATAGTATCTCCTGGAAATTCCATCATACCAGTTTGACTACTATAATCAATAGGAGTTCTAAAATTAACTAGTACATCTACTTCACTTCTTTGATGATCTATACTTCCGTCTGCTGTAATATTAATACTAGGTCCTTGTGCCGCAGTATAATTTCCTAAGCCGCTATCCGGTATAAAATACGGATCTCCCCATATTTCCATTTCAGCTGTAATTAAATCTACATCACTGTTTAAAAGTGTATTGTGTAATTGCCTTGCTAAATTAGTTGCTGCTGTTGCATTAAAATTATTACTTGTAAAACCTAACGACGATACTGATTGTGTTTGTCCTTCTGGTATTCCGCCAGGTGTAGTATCTTGTGTTTGAGTAGGCTCAGGATTATCTGCAACTGATCCGTCTCTAGAAGCGTTTTGCTGAGATCCTCCTAGCTGATTTAAATCAGCTCTAAATGCTTCAAAAAATGCTGCATTAAATTTAACATCAAATCCTAAAACATCTGTATTCTTTCCGCTGTAGATATAATTGTATGATTTTGGTGCTTGTTTTGCTAAATCAATATTACCTTTTACAGTTTTATTAGGCGAGCTAAATTGAGAAACATTAACATCATACCTAACTACATCATAAACATAAATTTTAGCAGATTTACCTGTTACATTTTCAAAATCAGGATCTTCAATAATATAAACTTTTGGTTCAACTTTAAACCAAGGTATATTACCTTCTTGATTTACTAAATTAAGTGCTGTTTTCCCGTATGTACTAACCAATATAATTTCTTCAATGATCTTAGTTATTGGTGTTCCTTGATTGAATTTAAAAGTTCTGTTAGTATCACTAATAGTTAATTCTATACCATCACGTAAGTAAACTTTCTTTTCTTCGTCCCAAGTATACAAACCTAAACCAAACGGAGAGTCACCCCTAGCATTTACCGTATCTAACATTGTTGATGCACCAATAGGGTTTAGATCGCTAACTGCACTACCTCTTAGTACACTTAGTAAACTACTAGAATTATCATCTAATCCAATACTACTAAAAAATTCTGTAATATTTCGAGAAGCTGCATCACTAATATTAGCCCCTAGTCTTGATGCTACAGATTCTCTACCTGTAGTTGTTGCTGAATTTTGTGCATTTGTAGCAGATGCATTAAGTGATGTAGATCCTGAATCTCTTACACTAGGGAATCTAATAAGATAAAAATCACTAGACGGCATTCCTGATGCTTCTGCTACTTCTTGTAATTTTTGATTTAGTGCTGTTGATAAACTTTGTTCACCTGCACACAAAGCTTCAAAAACATTTGCACCTGTGATTTCAATTGAATCTTGTATGTTCATTATTTCATTCATTAGTGCAGATTCATTCCAAGGAATACAATTTATAGTATATGTAGATCCTCCCTTTTCAACATCAAATTCTACAGACATTAATTTAAACGGAATTTTTCTATTTGAAAATTTAATAGGTTCTGCTGTTCCGTCGTCGTTCCATCCAACAAAATCAATTTCTAGCATGTATGGTGCTTGAAGATAGTTTTGGAATCCTGCTTGAAATGCTGAGGCTTGCAATGCTTGTAAAAACAAGCCCATAGAATATGGTTCTTGTACTTGGAAGGAAAACTGCATTGCTTGTGCAACGCCTGCTTGTTTTGATGGTGCAATAACTGAGTCTAATTCAAAATTATCTATAAAATATTCTAAGTTGCCGGCTTCTTTACCAAGAGCATCATATGCTGTTTGTATTCTTTTATCGTCTATGCCACCGCCGCCGGATCTTAAAATTGTATAGTCAGCACCCTCTACTTTATATGTTTGTACAGGATTATTGATACTTTTTGCAGATAGTACGCCAAGAGTAAAGATACAATTATAACTTGCATATTTTTCTAATTGGTTTTTTATAACAACACCGGGTCCTGGAGAAGGGTATGTTTCTAACCGTGTAGTTTTGCCTATTTGTGAATATTGTTGCATTGTGGTTTGTAATACGGTATCTAGATCTTTTATCGGTGTTGTAAGAGAATTTAATTCTCCGTAAACATCTTCAATAGCAGCGGTTGCTCTATCAGCAAAGTTTGCTAATGTTGATGCTGCACCAGGAATAATATTCTTAACATAGTCTTCAATTGCTGCTCCAGCAGCAGTACCAAAGCCATTTGCAAATTTGTTTAATGATGAAGGAAAGATATCTGCAAACTCTCCTGTAGCAGATGCAAACTTTGACGTTAACCCTGCTAAATCATTTCCTATTTTTCCTGCAATGTCACCGTTAGCAAACTGATTTTCTAAAACTTTTATACTAGACGAATAATTTGCAACAGATGCACTAAGTCCTTTTGTCAAAGGATTAAAATCAAGATCTTGAATAGTGCCAAACGACTCTCCGGCTGCTGAAGTTATTGCGGCTGCTTTATTTTGGATTACCTTTCCAGGATCGAGCATTTATTAAACTCCTAGTACTTTTTTCAATTTATCAGGTGACGGTAAGTATATTTCGGTACCAGCAACAAAATCAAAAACAGGATCTTTTATAGTATCCATATTTCTTTGTGCAAACACCCACCAAAGTTTAGGCGTTCCGTAATAATCATATGATAATAAATCAGGTCTATATGTATATTGTGTCTCAATAACATATTTGTTATCATCGTCACTTGCCGGAACAGGACGAATTCTTAAAATATCAAGAGCACCTTGTCGAGTATATCCTGTTTTGTTCCATGGACTTGTTGTACTATATGCTGGCATTAGATAAATCCTTGACCGCTATTTAGATATTGTCCGTCAACAAAGTTTTGTAAACTAAATTCTGATACTCGTCTTCTTGAGTATGTAGGTTTAAGTGTTACAGATATTTGACTTTGTGTTGGTACCCAAGTTGTTCCTGCATTGTTGTAAGTTGTTGGAATTCCTTGGTCATTTTCACCTTCTATTTTTACAGCAAGAGGAGTTGCAACATAATCAACATCTGCCGGTAGGTCAACTGTAAAGTTTGCCACTACACACGGCACTCTATTAAAAACATAATCACCGTAACCAGTTAATTTAACCGCTGGAGGGGGTGCTCCGGAGTCGGCACCATTTCCATAAAACATTTTTGTTACACTTCTAAGATAATGAACACATGCTACCCAATATTGTCCTTCTTCGGCATTTTCAACATTAAATTCGCCAGTAATTACTATATCGTCAGATGAACTGTGATCGTAAATTTGGAACGGATAGTTAGTATGAACAGGCGATAGACTATTATAGTTTGCAGAATGACTAACAATAATAGTCGGAGTGTACGGAAAACAGAACCCGCCGGTTTTTAGCAACGGAGCAATTAATTGTGCGCCTCTAAGCGATGGTGGAATTTCAAGTTTTACACGCCAATCAGTTTCTTTGGTTGCTTTGCTAAAAGATGCTGATGCAGTTGACTTGACTTGTCCTGTGTCACTTTTAGGAAGATTGACTCCTCTGTTTGCTGAATTAAACCCAAATGCACTAAAAAGCTCAGATGCAACGTTGTTAACAGCTGAATCAATAAATCCAACACCTGTTCTTAGATTATCACCAACAAATTGCTGTACAGACGCTTCGGCTTGCTGTATGTCATTTGCAAGTCCTGTAATTGTCCTGCCTATGGATTTTGGATCAAAAGTCGCCATAATCATATCTCCTATTATACTTATTTAGTTGACATAATTAAGTATGTAGTTTATAATATGTTTATAATTACTGGAGAAACTCAATTGAGAAAACGAAATTATCTAAACAACAAGGATATCTTAGCAGAAATACATAAATCAAAAAATACGTATTGCAGTTACATTGATCCTGATCACGCACAGTTTGACATTATTTTAGACGATATTGACAAAATTAACATCCGAACTATTGCTGAAGCAAAACGAAATAAAGCAAAGCGATTAAGCACAGCAGACTATGAAGAAAGACGCATGGCTGGCGAAAAAGTAAAGCAAGCTGAATGTGAAGTCGACTATAAAAAAATTACTAAAGAAGAACTAATCTTTAGAGTTATGACATTTGAACACATTCCTGAAGAGCCTGGTCGTAAGAAAAATCCAAAAACTATAGCTGATACTAAAGTTAAACTTAATTTTCCGCCTTTTAAACACTACAAGTTTAATGACAAAGACGAACTTATTTGTGTTGGAAAAAGTCACTGGGAAGGTGGCATGGAAAACGGGGCGTTTAATCACAAGCACGGAAAAGCAACTGACAAACTTGCTACTATGTGGTTAAAACTTGTTGACCGTTATGCTACTCGCGGCAATGTTCGTGGATACACTTATAACGACGAAATGAAAGGACAAGCAATACTTCAGCTTGCACAAATAGGACTACAATTTGATGAATCAAAATCTAATAATCCTTTTGCTTATTACACTGCCGCTGTTACTAACAGTTTCGTACGTGTCATCAACATTGAAAAACGAAATCAAAACATTAGAGACGATATTCTCGAAATGAACGATCTAAACCCAAGTTACACTAGACAACACCAAGGAGAGTGGGAAGCTTCTGTTAAACGTAATGAAGAAGCAAGTCAGTCACCATTTGTAGGTACAAAGGCAAAAACCACTTGACATCTGTGCTTTTTGACCTTATACTTAGTGTGAATAATAGAGGAATCTGATTTTGTTTAAAAAAGCAGCAGTGTTTACAGACATCCATTTTGGACTAAAAGGCAATAGTCGTATACATAACGACGATTGTGAAGAATTTATAGACTGGTATATCGAACAAGCAAAAGAAAATAACTGCGAAACTGGTATATTTTGTGGTGATTGGCATCACAATAGAAACAGTCTTAACCTTACTACAATGGATGCAACTATACGTAGTTTGGAAAAGCTAGGCAAGGCATTTGATAATTTTTATATGTTTGTTGGTAATCATGATTTGTATTACAAAGACAAACGTAATGTAAGTTCAACTATATTTGGCAAACATATAGAAGGCATTACATTTATAGATGAAATTGTAGAAGAAGATGATGTTGCACTTGTTCCTTGGCTTGTAGGCGACGAATGGAAAAAGATTGAGAAGATTAAAGCAAAATATATGTTTGGTCATTTCGAACTTCCTAGTTTCTATATGAATGCAATGGTGCAGATGCCAGATCACGGCGACTTAAGGCCTAAGCACTTTGTAAATCAAGAATACGTTTTTTCTGGTCATTTTCACAAACGTCAAAAGCAAGGAAAAATACATTATATAGGTAATGCATTTCCTCACAACTATGCTGATGCAGGTGACGACGAACGCGGAATGATGATACTAGACAGAGAAAATAATAAAGAACCAGAATATCTTAACTGGTGGAACTGTCCTAAGTATCGTACAATTAAACTATCAAAACTAATTGACGAAGCAGATACATTTATTAAACCAAAAATGTATTTGCGAGTTGAACTTGACTTACCTATTAGTTATGAAGAATCTAGTTTTATTAAAGAGACATTTATAAAACAATATAATTGTCGCGAAATAACACTTATACCGCAAAAGCAAATCGAAGAAATTACAACAGACTTAGACATTAGTGCGTTTGAATCAGTTGATCAAATTGTAGCAAGCGAAATAACAGAACTTGATACAGAAAATTATGACAAGAAGATGTTATTAGACATCTATCATAGCCTAGAGAGTTAATGAATGATACGAATTAAAGATCTAACTGTTAAAAATTTTATGAGTGTGGGTAACCAAACTCAAGCTGTAGACTTTAACAAAGACAACTTAACATTAGTACTTGGTGAAAATTTAGATCAAGGCGGAGACGACAGCGGTTCACGTAACGGAACTGGTAAAACTACAATTATCAATGCACTAAGTTATGCATTGTACGGTCAAGCACTTACTAATATTAAAAGAAATAATCTAATCAACAAAACTAACAGCAAAGGAATGTTAGTTACCTTACATTTTGAAAAAAATAATGTAGACTATAGAATTGAACGAGGACGGTCTCCTAATATTTTAAAGTTTTATGTGAACAACGAAGAACAAGAAATGTTAGACGAAAGTCAAGGCGATAGTAGAAAAACACAAGAAGAAATTGATCATCTTCTTGGTATGACACACACAATGTTTAAAAATATTGTTGCTTTGAATACCTATTCTGAGCCGTTTCTTGCAATGAGACAAAACGATCAACGTGCAATTATTGAACAACTTTTAGGTATTACAATATTATCAGAAAAAGCAGAATTATTGAAAGATAGCATACGTAGTACAAAAGAAGCAATAACAGAAGAAACTCTTAAAATTGAAGCAATACAAACTGCTAATAGTAAGATTGAATCTACTATCGATAACCTTAAGAACAATCAACGTGCATGGGGTGCAAAACAGCGATCTGACATTGAAAAACTAGATAAAGCAATTAGTGAACTAGAACAATTAGACATTGATACAGAGTTAGAAAACCACGAAAAACTACAAAATTGGAATGAACATAACAATACTATTTCGGCTCTTAAAAAGGAATTAAGTACTCTTGAGCCGGCACTATTACGTGCTGATAAATCTGTTGAAAAAGTTAAAAAAGACATCGCAGAGCTTGAAGATGCAGTGTGTTATACATGCGGTCAAGAACTACATGCAGACAAAAAAGCAGAAATTGCTGAACGAAAAAGCCAAGAACTTTCTGACGCTATATCTTATCAAACAGAAGTTTCAGAAAAAGCATCAGAAGTATTTGAAGCATTAAGTGAAATAGGTGAAATTAACGGAAAGCCACAAACTTTTTACGAAACTGCAAAAGAAGCATATGATCATAGAAACAACGTAGAAAACTTACGCAGTGCTTTGATAAGTAAAAACGAAGAAGTAGATCCTTACCAATCTCAGATTGATGAATTAAACGAAAGTGCTATTCAAGAAGTTAATTGGGAAAATGTAAATCAATTGACTTCTTATAAAGAACATCAAGAGTTTTTGTTGAAGTTACTTACTAACAAAGATTCGTTTATTCGCAAAAAAATTATTGATCAAAACTTAGCATACTTAAACAATAGGCTTACATACTATCTTGATAAATTAGGCTTACCACATCAAGTACTATTCCAAAACGACTTAAATGTTGAAATTACACAGTTAGGACAAGACTTAGATTTTGATAATCTGTCACGTGGCGAGCGTAATAGATTAATATTAGGTTTGAGTTTTGCATTTAGAGATGTTTGGGAATCATTATATCAAGGCGTAAACTTGCTGTTTATTGACGAATTAATAGATAGCGGTATGGATACAGCGGGTGTAGAAAATGCACTCGGTGTTCTTAAGAAAATGGGTAGAGAACGAGATAAAAATATCTACCTAATTAGTCACAAAGACGAACTAGTAGGTAGAGTTAATAATGTTCTAAAAGTTATTAAGGAAAACGGTTTTACTAGTTACGAAAATGATGTAGAAGTTGTAGAATGAAAAAACTTAGAATAGGAACTCGAGGCAGTAGATTAGCATTAGCATATGCTAACATGGCATGTGAACAATTAGATTGCGAAACAGAAATAGTTGAAATTACAACGCCTGGTGATATTGATACAGAAACTCCTATTTACGAAATGGGCGGTAAAGGTGTTTTTTGTAGCACAATAGAAAAAGAACTATTAGAAGGCAACATCGATGTTGCTGTTCATAGTTTAAAAGACATTCCTGGTGAAGAAACTGAAGGACTATCTATTTCTGCTACTCTAAAAAGAAATAGTCCGCACGATGTTCTTGTTGGCAAAGTCAGTTATAACTGTACCATAGGAACAAGCAGTCCTAGAAGAACAGCACAACTATTAGATCATTACAAAGATTTAAGAATATCTATTAAACCTATTAGAGGTAATATAGATACAAGATTAGAAAAACTTGACAACGGAGAATATGATGCTATTGTAGTAGCAGAAGCAGCACTGCAAGCATTAGATATAAGACGTACAACTGTTAAGATTCCAATTATCCCTGCTGTAGGGCAAGGAATAATTGCTTTACAAACTAGAACCAACGATATAGAAACAATAGAAATAGTTAAAAAGGCAAATCACGACAAAACATTTAGGCAAGCACAAGTTGAAAGAGCATTTTTAAAAGGCATTGGCGGCGACTGTCATACAAAAATTGCTGGTTATGCAACCGGCACTAATCCAATTACACTAAAAGCAATGTATTATGAATGATGATATACACGATCAGTTAGTACAAGCATATTTAGAATACTTCAAAGCTAATGAAAAGTTTGAAGCACGTAATTCTGTAAGGACACATGCCGAAGTCCGTAGGTACTTACGTTTAATGAGATCTTTAGCAAAAGATCGTATGGACGAAATACACACATACCATCGGGCTAACAAAAGAACCAGAAAAGATAAAAATAAAAACTAGGCTTCGGTAAGTAAGTTCATGCAGTGGACTTATGAAGGCAAAGTAATAGAAACAATACCAGACGAGTATGAAGGCTTTGTATATCTCATAACCAATCTTAAAACTGGGCAAAAGTATATAGGCAAAAAACTAGCCAAATTTAAAACTACTAAACCACCACTCAAAGGCAAGAAAAATAAAAGACGTGGATATAAAGAATCAGACTGGCGTGACTATTGGGGTTCGTCTGATAGACTCAATGCTGATGTTACTGCACTAGGCCCAGAAAACTTCACAAGAGAAATATTATACCTATGTAAAGGTAGAGGCGAAATGTCCTACATAGAGGCAAGAGAACAATTTGACCGCCGTGTATTAGAGAGCGACGAGTATTACAATGGAATTATTAATGTTAGAGTTGGCGGATCAGACAAACTTAGGAAAGCACTTTTAGAACATGGCGAAAATCAATCACGAAAAACGTAACCAATACGATAAAATTGATCATTACCATTGGGCAAAAGAAAGAAACAAAATACAAGATAAAAAGTGGAAAAACTTTAAACTTGAAAATCCTAAAGAAGTTCAAATAAATTTAGGCAAACATGAAGATCACAACTGGCAAGTAATGAAAGGTCCATTTGGACCACACGCAGGCAAAATAATATGTAACGATTGCGGAGGCAAATTTGTTGCATGGTTACCTAAAGGCTTTTAATTACAGCACATAAGGTTAGCGGGCCAGTTTAGTAATACCGCTGTGGAAAAAGCATCCGTATAGGAGCACACGTAACATACTATGATTATTCCCTGAGGAATATTGATTGGTATAGATTGATTGCTGTCAATCGAAAAACTGCACATTACACATAAAAACCGTATGCACTAGGAACGAAGCAACGGGTAAAAATATAGTGTATTAGCTATAATTTAGAATTATTGCTTATAAGCTATATTTTGATGTCGACGTAGGTTGGGAAAGGTCAGAGCCCATTGTGTAGCAGAAAACACCTACTTCCAAGTCTCGGCTGGTGGCGAACTCACATGAAGCTATTTTTGAGACAGGCTGGAACCGTAACAGGTTCCGTCTGACTGAAACAATCTACATGAAACTTAAACGTTATTACTTCGTAATAACGAGTTTCATATAATATATCACTTCTATCACACATAATTTAAATACGAAGTAAACAGTTTGAGCGATAGCGAAAACTTGTTTCGTGAAACGAAACATATAAATATACATAATAAAGTTTTAAGGATTATTCGCATGAAGATAACTGACATATTAATTGAGTCTGACGTTAAAGCCGATCCAAAAATAGTGGATAAATTTGCTGGAGTAAGTGATAGCCAAAGATCTTACTACATATATCAATGGGCAAAAGAAAAAGGCATTGATTCAGATGAAGCAATGCAACTAGCTGGATATAAGCGTGGTGATTATATGGGCGCAGGATCTTACATGTGGCACTATGCTCCAAACGAAAGCATTGAAGAAGCACCTGCAGGTATGTTAAAGCAAATAGGACGTAAAATAGGTGCTAAGGCTGCTGGTGCTATTGGTATGAAAGGTACCGCTGCAAAATTAAGCGGGGCTGCTGACGCAGGAAAACGTGCAAACGAACTTAAAGTAAAATTACAAGGCTATCTAGGATCAACAGGCGGCAATATTAAGCAATTAGATGCTCAAGAACTTAGTGCATTCCTTAAACAACAAAAACTTCCAACTAATAGTGTACCTGCAAGTGGTGTAGTTCCGCCAAAAGCATTAGATGATATACTAATGAAAACTATTCAAACAAGCAATAAAGCAGCAGGTGCTCCAGTTGACGCTCCAAGTGCAGATGCTCCAGCAGCAAGCGGAGGCGCTGCACCCCAAGCAACACAACAAACACAACAACCAGCAGCAGTTGATGCTAACAAAGATGGTAAAGATGATAAAACAGGAAAAGTTATTCCTATGAAAAAGCCAGCAGCGGCTGCACCTAGTGCAACAACAGAAATACCTGCAGATATACAGGCACAGTTAGATGCACTAACACCAACAGAGAAAAAAGTTTTGGCAGGAGTGCTATAATGAGATTAGACGAAGTAACATTATACGAAAATAGATCACATAGAATATTAAAAGAAGGTTATCAAGATTTAACCGAAGCACAAAAACTTTATCAATCAAGATTTGAAAAAGAACTTTGGCCATTAGTAGAACAGTTTACTAAACTAGCCGAAGCAGAGCTTACTAAGCAACAAATTATGGATATCTTCAGTGGTGCTGAAGAAGTTGCAATGGCAAGCGGCGATAATAAAACTATTGCAGGTAAAGTAGGTGCTGGCGCAGCAGCCGCAGCAAAACTTCCTGTAGAAATTGCTAAAAAAGTTGATGCTAAAATTAATGAACTAGGACGTATGGCACAAAATGCAGGTCCTATTCAAAATGCTGATGCAAAATTTGAAGAATTAAAAAAACAAATTGCAGCAAACAACAGCGACAGTAAAATTGTACAAGGCGTACAAAAAATAAGCGACTGGGCAAAAGAAAATCCAGGTAAAGCATCACTAGCAGTAGGTATTTTAACTACTATGGCAGCGTTTGCAGGCGGCCCTGCAGGTGGTGCAGCAGCAGGTTTAATTCTACGTGCTTCTAAAGACTTACTACAAGGCGAAAAACTTTCAACAGCAGTTGGCAAGTCAGTTAAAACAGCAGCATATGGTGCTCTTGCTGGTATGGCAATTAAAGGCCTAACTGATAATATGATCGACAACATTGCAACTGGTAGTGAAGCAGAAGCGAATGCAATGATGGATGAATTTCAAAATGCCAACTTCGAAGCGGCAGTAGACAAAGCCGTAGCAGATGCAGGTTTTGACGCAGGTGTATTAGACGGTGCTCAGAATTTAAAAATGTCAGGTAACATAAACGCATTTAACTTTAACTATGATTTAACAATGACTCCTGATCAAGTAGCACAATATAAGGCGCTATCAGATGCTGCATCAAGTGCAAAAGCATTTAGTCCAGAGTACTATAAGGCAGCAGGAGAATTACACGGCTTCTTATCAACAACACAGGCAGCAAACGAAAATTTAACTGCACTAGCAAAAACTGTAGCAGATATTCCAAAAGATATGTTAACAGGTGATCAAATGGATGCAGCTATTGCTGTACTTGATAATGCAGATGCAGCAATTGAAAAAATTATGGATGTTGGCGGCGGAGCAGCCGCAGCGGCACAAGGTGCTCTTGCAACAGTTGATGACAACGCAAAGAATAAAGTTAATGCTAAACCAATTGATCCTGAAGAGAAAAAGCAACTAGAACTTAGCCTCAAAGGCGGTAGCACAGCAACACCAGTTGATAAAAACTTTGATAAAAGTCAAAAATTAAGTGACTTTGGTCCTGTAGGAGACAAAGCAGAATCAATTGACATGGAAGAAAGATTTGCACTGTTCCTTGCAGAAGCAGATCCTGCTCAGGGAGAACTTCCTCTAGATAACCCAAATACAATGGGTGCAAAATTAAAACGTGGTGCTAAAGGACTTGCTAGTAAAGCAGCAGGTGCTGTCAAAGGTGCTGCAAGTTCAGCAGCAGGCGCAGTTAAGCAAGGTGCAAAAGACATTGGAAACAAAGTTACTGCTAACAAGTTAATGAAAGCGTGGAAATCAATGGGAGAACCATTAGATTCAGGAAGCATCTTTAATATTCTTAGTGATGCAGGTGTATCAGGAGAACAGATTAGTCAGATTAGTCAAAATACTGGTGTGAAACTAGATGCTCCTAAACAAGCAGCAGCGCAGCAACCTAAATCAACAGCGCAGCAACCTAAAAAATCTGCACAACAACCTAAATCTGCAATTTCTAAAGGTGCTGATCAAGCAGCAGTAGCTAAACCTATTAAGAAAGGTGATACAAAAGAAGTTAATGGTAAAACATATCAGTGGGCAGGAGCACTTTGGGTAGACACTACAACTAATAAACCTGTTGGTATTGCTAATGCTATGAATATGGGCTTAGGTAATCCTAAATTAGACCCAATTATTGCTGCGGCTAAGAAAGATCCTGCACTTGCAAAATTAATTAAACAGCAAGTTATGTCTAAAGGAATTGAAGCAGGAACTGCACAAGCTCAAAAAGCACAAAAAGCAGGTGTTAAAGGAACTGAGCCAGTAAAAACTAAAGCAAAAACAACTGTTAAGAAAACTGCTAAAGTAAAAAACGTGGCTTAAAAGAAAGGCATACCAGTTTTTTTGGTAGTTTCTAAATTTTCTTTTACCATTGCACTTATCATTTCTCTTTCTTCGTTACAGAGATAGTGTGCTTCGTCGTAGGTCATACCCCCGCGCATCCACCAAACAGTTTGTAGTAAATCTGACTTGATTTGTTTTACTTGATTTTCTAGGATCTTAACCTCATTTAGTATTTCGTCAAGAGGTAAGGCTAAGATCCTCATACGAAAAAATTTGTTTGATCAAATGCTATTGGGATTTCGTATGATTCTGGAACTCCTTGTGCAATTTCTTCAGGAGTTGCATCAACAATCATAGGTTTAATTTCAAAACTATCTTTTTGTTTTTCTAAATGTGATTTAATTGCTTCAAATGTTTCTCTATCTGCATTATCAATAAATTCGCCGATAAATTCTTGTTGTGTAACAACTTCTTCACCTATTTGAATAGACTTAATGCTGTATTTTAGTGTATCAACAGTAAGTTCTGTTAGTTTTTTAAAACTAGTTTGGAATTGTGATAATTTTTGTTCTTCTGTTAGCCCTTCGTCGTTTACAACAGCAAAAATTCTTTGTTCTTCAAAGGTTTTAAGGTTAACTGATGTAAACTCTTTGTAGTTTAAAGGTCTTATCTTAATAGTTAAGTCACCAAATTGGCATGTGTCGTTGTAACTTGCATTAATTAATCTTTCTAGAATAACTTTTAAGTCTAATTCGTAGTCTTTTTCTTCTTGAGTAACAGGAGTAGTAGTTGAAAGCGTCATCATTTCTCCATAAGAAGCTATTCTAATAGCAACAAGTGCAGCGTCAACATCTAAACTTGGCATATTCCATGCATTTTTAATGTTTGGAATACAACTGTGTATAATATCAACTGTAGCCTGACCATTTAATAATGCATCAGGCGTTTTTATAATCATTTCGTCTTTTGCGGTCATGGCAAATACAGGATATTCGTTATTTTCTACTAAATCGATACTACCTTCTGGGTAATATTCACCTTTAGACGGTAAAGAAAGGTAAATCTTTGGTTGTCTAAAGTACTTTTGCAACGGGTTAGCCGCTGTGGTATTAGTCATATAATTCTCCTGCTAAATACAATGTGTAAAAGTATATACCATTTTTATTTATATACGTATTTAACTGGGATCTCGCTAAGTGGCTGAAGAAATTGAAATTAGTAATGTAGGCGGTGCCAATGGTGTTGCAAGTGAAGCGACACTAAAGGCTCTTGTCGATGCATTAAACAAAATGGATGGCTCCGGTAAGTCTGGAAAAGCCGCGGAAAACTATAATCGACAGTTACAAAACGGTGCAAGAGTAACTAGAGATAACAATCAAGCAACACAAAGCAATACAAAAGCAACAAACAAAGCCACAGATGCAACTTCTAAGTTTGCAACCAAACTTAAAGGTGCTGCACTAGGTGCTGTAGGGGCTATTGCTGGTTCTATAGGCAATCTTGGTAAAGAATTTATCAATGGAGGCAGTCAACTAGGCGATTTTACACAACACTTACCTTTAATTGGTAGTGCTATTAGTCCTCTTGTAGGTATAATTGACTCTAGTATAGAAAGTTTTAGACAACTATCTAGTGTTGGTGCAAGTTTTAGTAATAATATTACAGAAATGCGTAGAGCATCTGCAGAGATGGGTCTAAGCATGGATGAATTTAGTAATCTTATTGGTGGAAATGCAGAAACACTACGTTTGTTAGGTGGAACAGTTGATCAAGGTCAAAGAAGGTTCCAACAAATGAACCGTAACCTTAAAGATACTGGCGATTTTGAAAGTTTAAAGAATTTAGGCTTTACAGTTATGGACATCAACGAAGGAATGGTTGATTATATTGACTTACAAGCAACATTAGGACGAGGTCAGAAGCGTGATGCAGCAAGTTTAGCACAAGGATCAGCGCAATACTTAATGCAACTAGATCAACTTGCAAAAGTAACAGGTAAATCAAGAAAAGAACTAGCTGCAACAATGCAACGTCAAGCACAAGATGCTGGATTCCGAGCATTAATGAATCAATTTGAAGAAGGAAGTGATAAAGCAAAGAACTTTGCAGCAAGTATGGCAATGATTGATACACTTCCTGCAGAAGTTGCAACGGGATTAAAAGATTTAGCAGACGGTGTAGCACAAACACCAGAAGCAGTAGCGTTGATAAATGCAGCAGGACCACAAATTGCTGATGCAATGGAGGCTGTTGCAGATGGTGCAGATCCTCAAGTACTAATTGATGCAATTGGTCAAGCAGGAGTTGATGTAGAAAAGTTTGCAGGCCTAGAAGGCAAACAACGGGCTGCATTTATACAAAATTTAAGAAATAGTAATCCTACACTAGCAGCAATTCTTGATAGTGCTACTCAGATGCAGAAGTTAGGTAGTGCAGAGTACAAAAAAGCACAAGAAGAACAAGCAAAACGAGACGATATTACAGCAACACTTACAACATTTGATGATTCTGTACGTGAGATTAGAGCATCGATTGCAAAAGCACTATTAGATAGTGGATTATTTGAAAAATTAGGAGATGTTACTGCAAATCTAGCAAAAGGATTAGAAGCAGCAGTACCGCCAATTGTACAATTCTTAGATGACTTTGCTAAAATTGCAGCAGGTTCAGGAGGATTTAGTGCAGCAATTGATCAAATGATACTTCAGCCAATGAAAACAGCCATTGTTGACGGAATCAAAGCACTTTGGACAGACTCAAGTCTTGTAACAAAAACAGTAGCAGTACTTGCAGGACTATTTGCTGGTGCAAAAGTTGTTGGCGCAATTACTGGAGGGTTGAGTAAACTATTTGGTGTTGGCAGCGGAGGCGGACCAGGAGGCATGCCAGGCGCAAGTGCTGGTTCAAAGGCAGGCAAAGGCGCAGGAGCATTTGTTGGTAATGTAACTGGCGGAGCAATGTCAGGCGCTGCTAAAGGTCTTAGTGCGTTTGCAAATCCACAGGTAGCAATTGGTGCAGGTGTACTAGCAGGAACAATACTTGTAGTTGGTGCTGCGGTAGCAGGTGCAACATGGATGGTTGGTAAAGCACTACCAACATTTGCAGAAGGTTTAGAAAAGTTTGAAGAACTAGACGGTGATAAACTTCAATCAGCTGGTTTAGGAATGATATCAATAGGCGGAGGCTTTGCAGCCTTTGGTGTTGGCGGAGTTGCAGCAGGCATTGGCGGCATTATTGGCAGTATATCAGAGGGACTACTAGGTTTATTCGGCGGCGACGACCCATTAACTAAGATACAAAAGTTTGGTGCCGCAGACATTGATGGTGCAAAAGTAAAAGTAAACGCAGAAGCAATGGTTGCGTTTGGCGAAGCAATGAGTGCAGCAGGTGTAGGCAATGCAGCAGCAGGTGCAGGCGGAATTATAGGAGCATTTGCTAGTTTCTTTGCAGACGATCCAACAGAACAAGTACAAGAGTTTGGTGCATTAAACATTGATGCAGAAGGTGTTAGAGAAAATGCCAATGCAATGCTTGTTATGGCACAAGGTATTGCTGCAATGAGTAATGCAGGTGTAGTTGACTTTGAAATACCAGACGATGTAACTAGTGGTTTCCAAAAATTATCAAAAATTGGTAAGGGTTTAGATCAAACTGCTGATGCAATGGTTAAGGTTGCAGGAGTAGCAAACTTAGAAAACAATGTTACTTTATTAAATTCGATTGACAGAACTGGAATAAGAAACTATAATGTAGAATTAGAGAAGATGGTTAATTTACTTGAAGATATGAATACTGAACTATCAAAAGACAATAAAATTGGTTTTGGCAAAGGCACAAACGCTGGAGATGTAATGAAAACCATGGCTGACAGCAATCAAGCCAGTACAGAGCTAAGTAATAGTATGCTTTCAGTATTGACAGAGATTCGTGATACTAACCGAAATAGTAAAAAAGTACTCGAGCAAATAGCGAGAAATATATAATGAGTTGGAAAAAATACTTTACACCAGTGCCACAAGGCACAGCAACCGGAGGAACATACAGTCCTTTAAGTAATTACAAAGGAAGTATGCCCGGACCGGCTGCAAGAAACTATAACTCACACCTACCAGACGTTTATGTAGGTAATCCTAACCGTATTGAAAGATATGGTCAGTACAATACCATGGACGCTGATTCAGAAGTCAATGCAGCACTTGATATTCTCGCTGAGTTTTGCACACAAACTAATGATCAGAATGGTACTAACTTTAAAATTGACTTTAAACAGAAAGCAACCAATTCAGAAATAACAATTATATCTCAGTATCTACAACAGTGGTGCAAACTTAACAAGTTTGAAACACGTATGTTTAGATTAATTCGTAATGCATTTAAGTATGGCGATCAAGTTTTTGTAAGAGACCCAGAAACAAAAAAATTATATCATGTTGATGTTGCTAATCTAACAAAAATTATTGTAAATGAGAGTCAAGGTAAAACTCCAGAACAGTATATTGTTAAAGATATGAATTTAAACTTCAAAGATCTTGTAGCAACTACACCTTATCAAACAAATGGTCAAATTAATAACGGCGGCAGTGGAAGTTATCAAAGTGCAAGTTCAGGTAAAGGTTACATTGCTGGCGGCGGAGCAAGTCAAGCCGGTACACGTTTTAGCAGAGAAGAAAATGAAATAGCAATTGACGCTGAACATATTGTACACTTGTCAATGAGCGAAGGCTTAGATAAAAACTTTCCATTTGGTAATTCATTATTAGAAACTATTTTTAAAGTATACAAGCAAAAGGAATTGCTTGAAGATGCGATTATTATCTATCGTGTCCAACGTGCGCCAGAGCGCAGAGTATTCTATGTTGATGTGGGTAACATGCCATCGCACCTTGCTATGCAATTTGTAGAGCGTGTTAAAACGGAAATACACCAAAGACGTATCCCATCGCAAACAGGTGGAGGTCAAAGCGTCATAGATAGCTCATATAATCCACTGTCAATCAACGAAGACTACTTCTTCCCACAAACTGCTGAAGGACGTGGATCAAAAGTTGAAACACTTCCGGGTGGTACCAACCTAGGAGAAATAGATGACCTTAGATATTTTACTAATAAGCTCGTACGCGGTTTACGAATTCCTAGTTCATACTTGCCTACAGGCGCTGAAGATGCAAGTAGCCAATATAATGATGGACGAGTCGGCACTGCTTACATACAGGAATTAAGATTTAATACATACTGCGAAAGACTACAAGGTTTACTAGTTGAAGACTTTGATCAAGAATTTAAAAGATACCTATTAGAAAAAGGTGTTAACATTGATACATCAATGTTTGACTTAGAATTCCAACCACCACAAAACTTTGCAAGTTACAGACAAGCAGAAATTGATAATGCTCGTGTACCAACTTATACACAAATGAGTGCTATACCTTATATTTCAAATCGCTTTGCAATGAAACGTTTCTTAGGCATGACAGACGAAGAGCTTGCAGAAAATGAACGTTTATGGCGTGAAGAAAATATTGAAAACTTAGAAGTACCACCAGCTGATGCAGCGGGTGAAATGAGAAGTGCAGGCATCAGTGGCGCAGGACTTGAAGCAGACGTAGCAGGAGCAGAGTTAGAAGGTGCTCCGGAAGGTGATGCAGTTGAAGGAGGTGTAGGTACACCGCCAGAAACTAACACAGGAACAGAACTAGGCGCAGATGTCGCAGCAACAGATCAAACTATATAAAGATAAATAATAATATGATACTAAGAGAATTGTTTTATTTTGATCCAGAAACTGTTGAGGTAACTCAAAACGATCGTTATGAGCCTCAGCATGATGAGTCACCTCTTAAAGCATCAGATACAAGAAAAACTAGACTTACATTAAAACAAATTAATAGAATTAGAAAAGCATCTGACTTACATAAAGAAGAACAAGTAAACGATCTTGATTTTGTTCGTCAAATGTATGGAGTTGCAGCTAACGCCGAAGCAGGTGTTTAATGCCTACATCACACACAGCCTTTGTATTAGGCAATGGCGTTAGCCGAGAATCAATTAATCTAAACGAACTAAGAGAACACGGAACTATATACGGCTGTAATGCCATATATAGAGAGTTTAAGTGTGATCATTTAATTGCTGTTGATACAAAGATGGTTCTAGAAATAGCAAAAACAAACTATCAAAAGTATAATAGTGTATGGACTAATCCAAGTAGACTTTACAAAAACATACCAAATTTAAATTACTTTAATCCTAGTAAAGGTTGGTCTAGTGGTCCTACTGCACTATGGTATGCTAGTCAAAACGGCCATAGAGAAATTTTTATATTAGGGTTTGATTACAAAGGTATTGGCGAACGACAAGATAGATTTAATAACATATATGCCGATACTATAAATTATAAAAAGTCAAACGAACCTGCAACATTTCACGGCAATTGGCTAAGACAAACTGCTAATGTAGTAAAGGAACATAGTATAATAAAGTATACTAGAGTTATAACACCATATAATTTTTGTCCGTCAGAACTAAATAAATTTAGAAACATAAGCAACATTATGGTTGAAGATTTCAAGAAAATCTTCAATCTCTCCTAACATTTCTGAAAAATGGCTCGTTTTGAGCCTATATCTACGCACTTTTTCTTATAAATAGTAAATAATAATGACAGCCTTACCGTAGTCAATTATAGACTCGGTGTACACATTTATAGGAGAAAACAATGGCAGATCTAAAGAAATTTGAAGAAATGCTCGAGCGCCTAGTCAACGAAGACAAAGAAGGTGCAGAAGAGTTATTCCACGAGATTGTAGTTGAAAAATCACGTGACATCTATGAATCATTACTAGAAAATGATTTAGAAATCGAAGAAGAAACAGACGAAGAAGTTGAAGAAGCTACTGATGAAGAAGTTGACGAAGCATCTGATGAAGAAGTTGATGAGTCAAACGACGAAGAAGTAGAAGAAAACTTTGACCTAGACGAATTTGAAGTCGAAGGCGATGACGAAGTAGGCGGAGACGCTGCTGACGACATGATGTCTGACCTAGAAGGCGGCGATGATGAAGAAGGCGATGACGAAGGTGAAGAAGGCGAAGAAGAGCTAGAAGACCGCGTTATGGACTTAGAAGACGCACTAGACGACCTAAAAGCAGAATTTGAAAAAATGATGGACGGCGAAGGCGACGACATGGATGACATGGGCGACATGGGCGACGAAGAGCCAGAAGAAGCATTTGCATTTGAAGCTTCAGACGAAGAAGTAGACGAAGCAGCAGACGAAGAAGTCGAAGAAGCAAGCGATGAGGAAGTTGAAGAAGCAACAGACGAAGAAGTTGAAGAAACAACACAACCAAAAACAGCTGGCGAACAAATGCGTGAGTATGTAGAAAAAGTATCAGCTTCAATGGGTGACACAGGTACTAATGGTACTAAGTCAGCTGTTGCAGGCAAAAACGACATGGGCGGAACAGCAAGCAACATTGCACAAGGTAGCGGCGAAGAAAAAGGCGGTACTGGCGCAAGTGCTCCAAAAGAAGAAAATGCTGGAAACGTCAATGTACCAGGTGGCAAAGCAGCGAAAGCTGGTAAATCAGAGCCAGGACACGGCGCTGAGAAAAAAGGCAAGCCTGAGACTGCTGACAACAAAACATCTGTAGTCGGCAAATAAGTAAGGAAGTTTGAATGAGAAACTTACGAGAGCATTTGACATTCGACCAAGCTCAAATAGTTGTCGAAAACGCAAACGAAGGTAAAGATCTTTACATGAAAGGTATTTGCATACAGGGCGGAGTACGCAACGCAAATCAGCGAGTGTATCCTGTAAATGAAATTGGCAGGGCTGTCAAAACTCTCAATGATCAGATCGAAGGAGGATATAGTGTTCTCGGCGAAGTAGATCATCCAGAAGGCCTTAACATTAACCTAGATCGTGTATCACATATGATTGAATCATGTTGGATGGACGGTGCAAATGGTTACGGGAAATTGAAAATCCTACCAACACCAATGGGGAACCTAGTTCGCACTATGCTTGAAAGCGGTGTGAAACTAGGCGTCTCTTCAAGAGGAAGCGGAAATGTATCAGAAGACGGTAGCAATACCGTCTCTGATTTTGAAATAATCACTGTGGACGTTGTGGCTCAGCCCAGCGCCCCTGGTGCGTATCCAACACCCATTTATGAACATTTAATGAATGCTAGAGGTGGATACAAGGCATACGAATTAGCACAGGCAACCAAAGATGACCAGAAGGCACAGAAATATTTAAAAGAGAGCTTATTAAACATAATAAGCGGGCTCCGATAACCGAGGAGAAAAATATGTTGGACGCATTAAAAGAACTCTTCGAGAGCAGCGCACTTTCAGAAGAAGTAAAAGCAGAACTACAAGAGGCTTGGGAAGCGAAAGTAACAGAAAATCGCCAACAAGTAACTGCCGAACTTCGTGAGGAGTTTGCTCAGAAGTACGAACACGATAAGTCAACAATGGTTGAAGCTATTGATTCTATGCTTTCTGAGAAACTTTCAGAAGAAATTGCAGAATTTACAGAAGATCGTCAGCAACTAGCTGAAGCAAAAGCAAAATATGCTGTTGCTATGCGTGAAAACGCAGATCTAATGAAAGGTTTTGTAATGGACCAGCTACAGAAAGAAATTTCTGAGCTACACGAAGACAAAAAGGCAATGGCTGAGAAACATGCTCAGTTAGAAGAATTTGTAGTTGAAGCTCTTGCTAAAGAAATTGCAGAGTTCCACGAAGACAAAAAAGATTTAGCAGAAACGAAAGTACGTTTAGTTCGTGAAGCTAAAGATCACTTCGCTAAAGTTAAGTCAAACTTTATCGAAAGAAGTGCTAAAGCAGTATCAGAGACAGTTGACAACGCATTACGCGGTGAAATTGGTCAGCTCAAAGAAGATATTGAAGAAGCACGTAGAAACGACTTTGGTCGTAAGTTATTTGAAGCATTCGCAAGCGAGTATTCAACTAGCTACTTAAACGAAAACAGCGAAACCGCAAAGCTACTAAAAGTTGTTGGTTCAAAAGACAAGCAACTAGCAGAAGCCAAGCAAGCTGCTGAAAAAGCTATTAAACTTGCAGAAGCACAAGTTGCAGAAAACAAGAAACTAGTAGAATCAGCAAGACGCGAAAAAACAATTAATGACTTGATTGCTCCTTTATCAAAGGATCAGAAAGAAATTATGACAGACTTACTGGAAAGTGTACAAACCGATAGATTGCAAAAATCTTTCGATAAGTACTTACCTTCAGTTATTGATGGCAATACTCCAGCAAAGCGTAAGGCAGTTTTAGCAGAGGCAACAGAAGTTACAGGCAATAGAGAAGAAACACAAATGACAACTAAAGCAGACGAATCTAACGTATTAGACTTACGCCGTCTTGCTGGATTAAACTAAGGAGAAAAAGATGTCAGAACTATTAGAAAGTCGTTGGACAGACACAAAATCAGCTCTTCTTGAAGGCCTAGAGGGTAACAAGAAGTCTGTTATGGCTGCAACGCTAGAAAACACACGCAAGTACTTGTCAGAGAGTGCAACAGCGGGTGCTACATCAGCAGGTAACGTAGCTACACTTAACCGTGTAATTCTACCAGTTATCAGACGTGTAATGCCAACTGTTATTGCAAATGAAATCGTTGGTGTACAACCAATGACAGGCCCAGTTGGCCAAATTCACACACTACGTGTACGTTACGCTGATGACTTCAACAGTGCAAGCGGAACAGACACAACAGCTGGTGAAGAAGCACTAAGCCCATTCAAGATTGCTGAAGGCTATTCAGGTGCAGATACAGACAGAGCAGCAGCAACAGCAGCTCTAGAAGGTTTACCTGGTAACCAACTAAGCATTCAAATCTTGAAGCAAACAGTTGAAGCTAAGACACGTAAGTTGTCAGCTCGCTGGACATTTGAAGCAGCTCAAGACGCTCAGTCAATGCATGGTATTGATGTTGAAGCAGAAATTATGGCTGCTCTTGCACAAGAAATTACCGCTGAGATCGATCAAGAAGTACTAGCTTCATTGAACTCACTAGCAGGCGCTGGTTCAACTTATGACCAGTCAGCTGTTAGCGGTACTGCTACTTTCGTTGGTGACGAACATGCTGCACTAGCTGTTCTAATCAACAGAGAAAGCAACAAGATCGCACAACGCACACGTCGTGGCGCAGGTAACTGGGCAGTTGTTAGTCCACTAGCACTAACTGTACTACAGTCTGCAACTACTTCAGCGTTTGCACGTACAACAGAAGGCGCATTCGAAGCACCAACTAACACTAAGATGGTTGGTACATTGAACAACGCAATGAAAGTATACGTAAACACTTATGCTGCTGATACTGCATCAGTACTAATTGGTTACAAAGGCTCAAGCGAATCAGATGCAGCGGCATTCTACTGCCCATACATCCCGCTAATGAGCTCAGGTGTTGTACTAGATCCATCAACATTCGAACCAACAGTATCATTTATGACACGTTATGGTTATGTTGAGCTAAACAACACTGCGTCATCTCTTGGTAACGCAGCAGACTACCTAAGCACAGTTGACATGTCAGCTGCTGTTAGCTTCCAGTAAGCCAACACTTAGGTATTAGCATTAAAACAGGACCTTCGGGTCCTGTTTTTTTGACTAAATATTTTAGAGTATAATTCACGTAGGACAAGGACGTCCTTTTAAATTTTTCTTATATACCCATAAAAATTACCTGGTTGTTATTATCTGCTACGATAGTATAATAGTATTACTATGAAGAAAAAGATACGTATAAGTGGAGTAGGTACTGAGTCAGGTAACCACAAGGATGGTAAGCGTTATCCACACGGTAAAAAGAATCCTGACTTAGATAATTTGGAAGCAGGCGACCCTGCAAATAACAAGGAGGTCAAAGATGATCGAAAGGATCAAGTATGGACCGCAGATGATGTTAGACCACACCATTGGCGGTAACAAGGATAATGTTGTTAACCCTCGCAACACGTTCAAGAAAGAGGACATAATTAAAAGACCTGACGCAGGGCGTTGGAATTTTGATTACATTGCAAAAAACAACTTATGGAGAAATGAAGTATGAGTATTGAAAGAGACGGTGACGGTTTCTTGTTAAGAATGTGTGACTGGAATGAAACGGTTATGCGTGAAATGATGGAAGCCGATGGTGTAGATCTTACAGAAGAAAAAGTAAGACACATTGAACTTGCTCGTGATATGTACGCAGACACAAGTATGGTGCCAAGAGTAAAAGACTTTGGCAAAGCACTAGGTATGGATCGCAAAGCAAAAGGCTTGTATGACGAGTGGAAGACTGGTCCAATGAAACAGATCGCCAAGTACGGTGGACTTCCAAAACCTACGGGTTGCGTATAAAACCTGGACACCTATTCTTGGACAAGGTACTCTATATTTTGGAAAACTAAGGTTGACATTTTACTAAATAACAGTATAATAATATTAACATTTACTTATAGTGTTAATAACAATCGGTAGGCGACCCAAGTAGCGATGCTAAAGGCTACAGCAAGTCGCCTTTTTTTGTGACTAAAATTTGGAGACTATGATGATAGGTACAAGTTGTAATGAAAAGAATTGTCCTGGAGCATTGGGTGTAATGCTTATAGGACTTGTAATGTTTGTAACAGTGATGTTTGGTTTTGTTACAGACGCAAACGCGAACGAAGTAGTAGTAACGTTCAATAGGGAACTACCGTTCAAGAGTTACGAGTTTACTCGTACGTTTGAAGACAAGGAGTCATTTGAGATGTGGCTCGCAATGCGTTTAGAAGATAAAGGTTGCGATCCATATCTAACAGATATGCACATTCAGTTTAAACCGAGAAAGGAGGAAATTTAAAATGAAAAAGATTATCGCATTAGCATTAGTATTAAACGCAACAACAGCATTCGCATTTTTTAATGACGGACAGTCAGCAGGCAATGGCGCTGGCAATGCAAACGGAGAAGTAGTAGGTAACGGCAACGCAGAAGGTGAAGCAACATTTACTATGAGCTTCTCAGGTAAAGGTCGTACAGCAGGTGACTTTGCTGGCAACGGCAACACTTCGGGTAACTTTGCCGCACAAGGTGACGGTCGTGATGTATATCGCCCACCATACTACGGTAACCCAAACTACGTTTTTCCTGCAGAGAAAAAATAATTTAAAAAAATGTAAAAAAGTGGTTGACATTTGTCTTAAAGATGTTATATTAATAATATAACAAGACGTTGTTATATGGGTTGGCGCTAATAATCCTGTTTCTAGAGAGGATAAGCGCACTTGTTAGGGGTAGTGCCCGGCGTAGAGTTTGGAGACAAGCAGTGCGCACACTGTCATACTAGACAGAGCAAGGTTCTAAGTGTTAACGATGAAAGGTATCTAGACGCTTAGTTGGAGGTAAACCCAAGTCCTTCACCCACCTTTATTATAAAGCCCGATGCTTAACTGTGTCGGGCTTTTTTCTTTTTTGATAAATACTTGTGTTATAGAGGAGCCTCTTCGGAGGACTTATGCGGAACTCACCGCGTAGACCCTAGAACGGCAAATGATTTAAACAAAGGAGATATAATCATGGGAAGACCACTTAATAAAAGATATTTCGGAACACCAACAGCAGGTGGCGACGAAATTAAAGTACAATTCTACAACGGCACAGCAAGCGTTCCAGGTTGGATCGTAAAACAAAAAGGCAGCAAGCGTTTTGTATGCACAGATGGTTCAGTTGAAGCAACTTGTGTATTAACAGATGCAGCAGCCGCAGCATTAACAGCTGGACAAATGTCAATTACTGTTGACGACGGTGGCACAGCACGTCAAGTAACTAAGATTGCAGGACGCAAAGCAACTATGGATAATGGTTTAACAACTGCTTGGGACTTTACTGGTACGGGAGATGTAGCTGAGATTGAAGAAGCAGGCGATGATGCAAGTCTAACTAATGCAGACAACATCGAAGGTGATGTAGAGTAATTAGGAGTAGCACATGGGTCGACCATTAAATAAAAGATACTTTGGTGCTACTAGTGATGGTAGTGATTTAAGTAATGAACAAAATCTTACTGTTTCTGTAAAAGTAGGAAGTAATAGTGCTACTGCACTAGGTATTGTTCTTAGTCAAAGATCTGAAAGTAAATTTAAAGTTAATGACGATCCTGCAAACGATCCTAACGGAAATGTAGGTGTCTGTACTCTTGTTAATAAAAGTACAGACACACTATTAGACAACGAAATGTCACTTCAAGGATTTGTAGTAGATGGAGAAGCTGTGTATATTCGCAAGGTTCAAAATCGTACAATGATTGACTTCAACGATAATCATTATACTTGGGAAATACAAGATGACTCAACTGCAAACATATTAGTGTTGACTGGAATTTAATAAATGGCAAAAGTACTTAAAGTATCAGACGGTAATTATAGAATAGCAGTAGCCGAAGATCATAGAATCACACTTGATGTTGGTCCTGGCGGCAGGGGCGACGGTGGTGGTACAGTTTATATTACTGGCGATTTAATGGTTGAAGGTGTAACAACTTCTATTGAAACTGTTAATACTGTTATTGAAGATAATATCATTACTTTAAATAAAAACGATGGCACAAGCGGTGTTATTGGTGACAATGGTACGTCTGGTTTAGAAATTGATCGCGGATCAAAAGTAAATGCATATTGGCTTTTTACTGAATCAGTTACATGGTATGATCCTTCCGGTGTTACATTACAAGGTACTTTTAGAGCATCAGATCAAGATGGAAGAATATTAGGTTTACAAACGCCAAATATTACAACAGACGGATCTGATTTAAATTTATTAGGACCATATTCAACAAGCGGCGGCATACAAGCCAATCCAGGACTAATTAGAGTTGCTGGCGAAGATGGCAGCCCGTATCTTGCAAAAATAAATGCAACAAAAGATCCAGGTGATCCTCTTTCAGAAGCAGATGGTAATATTATACCTAATGTTTCTTATGTAAACGATTATGTTACAACATTCTTTAATAACACTGTTCCAAATAGAATACAGGCTGGTATCGTTCCAGACGATCTTACTATTGTAAGAACATTTGATAATTCACAAGACGGCGGCACAAGTAATATAACACTTACAGTTGACGGTAATATTGTTCAGCAAAACTTTGCTGACTATGTAGAAATGTACGGATTAATTATTGAAGATACAGATTTAGGAACTGAAATAAAAACATCAAGTACATCGTCACAAAATTTAATCTTAGGCGCAATGGGTACTGGTAGTGTTGTTGTAGAAGATAACTTACGTATTTCAAGAATTGGACACGAAGGTGATGATAGACTAGAACCTTCTGCACCGGTTGGAGACGAAGGAACAGTAATTTATTCCGATCATAGTGGTGCTGGCGCTACGGGATTATATTTTGTTAATACTAAAATTGTAACCAACGCCGGCGACGAACAAAGAGACGAATTGATAAGTAGAAATAGAGCACTAGTTTATAGTATGCTCTTTTAAAGGAAAGATAAATGGCAATAGTAAATGAAGCAATAGTAAGTAACGGATCCGGCGGAGCAACTGATTATCGATATACTATGTTAACTGTACCTGCTGGTGAAGAATGGGCTATTACAAATATTATGGTATGTAATACATACGACCCTGCTGGTGTAGATGCTGCAACAGCAACTTGTGCATTTGATTTACACTTTGTACCAAGTGACGGATCGTATAGTGATACTGTTACATCAGTAGTTAGAAGATTGAGCTTGCCTGCAGGAGAAACTTTTACATTTGATACTGAAAAAGTTGTACTAGAAGG